>Ga0209632_10001565_pt1 | contig 22911 bp, 14 predicted proteins | sample COG_10_FD_184754 | JGI IMG/M metagenome (GOLD analysis project Ga0209632, IMG submission 184754) | Pelagic Microbial community sample from North Sea - COGITO 998_met_10 (SPAdes) (version 2) | ecosystem: Environmental > Aquatic > Marine > Neritic zone/Coastal water | place: Helgoland, sampling... | reverse complement strand
CCCCCCCGCCGGACGGACGCGTGGCGGTCATACACAACAGAGCATCGACTACGCATATTATTTCTTTTATTATTATCTCGTCGCATTCGTGCACTACAGAGCATCGACTACCAAAAAAAATATAATTTTGAAGATAAAAGCAGTAAAGCAGTAAAGCACCGAAGCAGTCCGGGAGCGGCTTAGAAGTTGAATGGAGTGTATGAAACGAATGTAGGAAACGAACGCGGAAGACGTACAAAGGAAAAAGAGTATAATAGAGGCCTGCCAATTAAGCACAGGAATAAAGGCGAAGAGAACAACCAACAGTATCATTTTCGCCCGCCACTCCCACGATGATTTCAACCCAAGAGCAAACGGAAAAGACTTTTACATTGTCCGTCAAGTTTACTTCTAAGGGACTGTCAGCCACGGACAATGCTATGGTTGTTTTTACAGAGGCAACAGCAATTGAAATAGTTGCTAACTCGGGCTTTCCGTTGCACATGAAGGAAAAGCTGAGCGAAAAAGTGAATGAATGTAAACAAAAATTTTTACTTGCGCAATCGGCGATGTGGAAGGCAACGACTCTAGACGAAAAAATAAATGCTGAACTCCGCTATACCAAGTGCAAAAAGCAGTTGGCCTCCGCGAAGCACATATTTGTGTACGGCGAGACCCCCCTTGGCCTGAACCATCATCTCCCTCAACGCCTCGTACTTACGGTGTCGTCGAAGGAAAGAGCGTGTGACTACTTTCGTGAAACGTTTGGGACAGGAGGACGCCCGAAGAAAACGGTCTACGCAATGGACAACGTTCGTTTAAAAAGTTTACCAGCGAGAAAAACACACTACAAAACACCCGACAGCACAACTTCCGCCGTGTTGTTCAAGAAGGGCAACAAAGACGTGGAGCGCGACTTTAATACTATCATCAAACAAACCTCGTTCGTGTTTGAGATCAAGCGCTTTGCCTCAATCCCCAGACCTTGCAGAATTCCATTATTGTACGACGTGCCCGATGAGGTTGCAAACGACGCATTCAACGAAGTCACGTCGGTATTAAACATCAACGAGTATTTTTCTTTGTTCGACCCAAAGTTGCGGCCCTGGCTACTAACATTGCGTACTTGTCACACAAGCGCGTTTTCCATTGCAATGAAAGGGACCTTTAAAAGTTCAGGACTAGACAATCCGAACTCGCAAAGTGAGTTACAGAGGGTTCTAAAACACGACAAGGTGAAGGGGAAGCCACTCGCCAAGCAGTTTTTCGAAACAGTACTTAAAGCAGCGGCCAAAAACGAGGCCTACAAAAAGCTGCTCCGCAAACTAGGCTTGGCAGGGATGGAAGCGGGCGTTATTAAAGAGGGCGAAACTCTTCGAGATCACATCACCAAGTTGTTGAAACACGGCGATGTGCTCGAAACGGACTGGAGGTTGTTGCACAGGCACACGAACTACGCCCACGTTCGATATATTCAAAATACTATTCGGCCGCTCGCGTGGTGCACATCTTACCACAAGCTCATTTCTAAGTTCGCCCCGAAAAATATCGCATATAGTATCAGACAGTGCGAAGGCAAGAAAGGCTGCACCCAGTGCAAGAGGATGCTGGAGGACTACGACCGTCTCTCAGAAGCACGCTGTACGGTCGCTTTCTTCTTCAACGAGAACAACGTACAAGTTGGGAAAGCACTCAGACAAAGAAATGCAGGCTGGCTTCCTGACGCGAAACACATGATAGACTGGTGGGTAAAATGTCCACCAGAGGAGGATTGGGAGCGCGTGGCAGAAGAGTTTTTAGAAGACCCCAAAAGCGCATCCGTTGCCAGTGCCTCCAGTGCCTCCAGTGCCAGTGCCTCCAGTGCCTCGGGCAGTGCCTCGGGCAGCGCATCCACTGCCAACGCCCTTGATGTAGGTTTCAAGAAGCCGGAACTATACAAAAAACAAAGACCGACAAAGAAAATGTCCGCCGAAATGAGAGAGAAGGAACGTATCATGCGACGAGCGATTCAACTCAATACCTATGCCAGAGTTGCTGGAACAGCCGTGGGCTCAGTCTGCGCCCTTCCCCCTGACGTGTACAACGCACCAGCCTTAGAATCATTTCCCGACGTCTTCCTGATCGACCCGCCCACTCTAAACGTTGGGTTGCGAGCAGAGTACGACGACGAAAAAGAACTCTACGATTTAATTAGGCACAACGATACGCATGCGATTCAAAAACAATTCCCTTATAAATCCTTCCCGGACGAGCAAGGCAACTGTAAAACCTACGACGTTGTAGTCCCTGCCGGGACCCGTGATGGGTTGTGGAAAGACGCTGTGCCCTACTATGACGGTGTACAAGACTCAAACGGTATTCTCGTCGTGCTCTGTGCGGAGCTTTTCAGTATCCACGACTTCATTACAACTCTAGAAGACGCTGGCTACCGCACCTCTGGGCCACCGAAGAAGCTTCTACTTCACTACGAAGAGTTAGAACCCTTCTTAAGTAAATTGCCAAGACACTGGTTGAAGGCGTGCGTTGACATCGGTAATCCCGTCCTCCAAAATCACGTGATGAGCGACAGTTCTGACACCTTCTTTCGGGAAGAAGGACAGTTTGTTCACAGTCACACGGAAGACGCACAGCAACGCACCATCACAGTTGGCGAGTTTTGCAAATTGGACATGAGCATTCACAGTGATGCCTACGTTCTTACCGCCTCAAAATGGTATAAAGAGGATCTCTTAACAAAGTGCTCTATTGTAGATGCAAGCCCGCGGGGCAGCCCGACTCGCCCGGACCACGTGCCCTGCCTTAATTCGAAAAAAATGTTCAAAGAGAGTGCTCCATTCTTTTACCCGGGCACAGACCACATATCCCACTTTAAAAAGAATTTCATGAAATTCCACAGAGAAGTCCAACATATAGAGACAGACCTTAAGATGAAGACGCGCGACGTCGTTGACTTGGCCCCCGCCATAGTCTCTGAGGTAAGTGGGCACGGACTGCCGCGGAAAGGTACCGTGTACAAGGTTGGCCGTGGATGGACGGAGCAGAAAGAACAATGCGCCCGACGCCTTGCAACCAATAACGTCATACGTGTCGTTGAAGACGGCGAAGGGGAAGAAGAGAAGAAGCATCCGCTAGTCTTTGGAAAATCGTACAGGCAGAAATTGGAGAATTACGGCTGCTGTATGATCGGCAGGATCCACAAAGATGTGGAGGAAGGGAAGAAGCGGCAGCGGGACGAGGAGAAGAAGAAGGCAGGAGAAGAAGAGCAAGAGAAGAGGAAGAAGAGGAAGACGAACAACTTTAAAGCTATCATGGCAAAAAACAAAGCACGCTACGATGTCGCCCCGGCCCCCGCCACGCAGGAAGCTACGCCAGACGCTCGCCCACTTTCTCATAAAGAAAGTCAGCTCTCTCTCGGCGGTTCATTTCGTGCCACAATATAGCGGCAGCTCTCTCAGGCACCATTGCCGCGTCCTCGACCTGCGCTCGAAGATACTCCGCATCCTGAGCCGCTACCTCCGACGCCCGCCTGTCCCGAGCACGTTCGCGTTCCGCCGCAGCGCCGGCGTCTGCCCTCGCAAGGGCCCTGTGGCGCTTTTCAAACTCTTTTCGAGACAGCACCTCGTAGGAGTGGATGCCACAGCTCTGGTAATCGCGCATAAGGGACCGCATGGCGTCTTCGCGACCCTCATCCTCTACAGTGGATCCCTCTACCAACACAAACCCTTGGCAACGACGGCGGCGGCGTTTCGGCATCTACTTACTATAATTTCTATAATTTCACTTGTTACTTGCTACTCGCTACTTGCTACTTGCTAATTACTACTTTATACTCTATACTTTATACTTTATACTTTATTGAGCTGCGCCGCTAACCTTCTCTTCGGCCGCGTCGCTCTCGCCTGTAGGAATGCGAATAGTGAGCTTCGGCAGCTTCTTTGGAGTGAGAATAGGCGCCCCCACACTCGTTCGGTGATACGCGTCGGCTTTCCGCTTCGCTGCGGCTTTCCGCTTCGCTGCGGCTTTCCGCTTCGCTGCGGCTTTCCGCTTCGCTGCGGCTTTCCGCTTCTTAACGTCTTTGGCCAGCGTGCAGAGCTTCCAGAAGTGCAAAGCATTGTTCAACCTGTGCATCAACAACTCGTCTTCTGCCACGAAGATGCGTCCGTAATAGTGGAATTTCTCGTCGCTGTGGGCACAATCACGTTCCAGATGTTGGAGAAGCAGTTCCAGATCTTGGAGAAGCACCGCGTCCTCACCAACACCGGGGCCTTCATTGCTCCATTCCCTCTTCGCGGAGGCGTGCTTACGTGCTTCCGCGAGATAATTCGTAAGGAGCCCAGCGGGTGGTCGTTTCACCACGTCGCGCACCATAAATATGTGTGGATTTGAAAAGAGGTAAAGAGACGCCTTACGAAACCAATGTTCCATTTGCACCCGTGTGTCGTATTCTGGCAGCCGCTCAGTATATTTGGACACCACGGAGTACACGCGCAGTGCCGATTCTGTGGAAAACGTAACCGTATCACCGTTTTGTTGCGATTCCAACAGTTTTCGCGTGTGCTCATTTGCGTTCATATCGTAGCCACGAACATCCACACCGTTCAGCATGCCTTCCAGTGAGAACGCCTCTAAATAACAGAGGCCGCATATGGCACTTAAGAGTTTCCTTGACACGTCAGTCGTGCTCAATTGCGAAGGCCTCTCCTCGTTAGCAGCCCTTTGCGATACCAACGCGTCGGCGTGCTTTTCGACAACCAACAGACCACTGCCCCCTACTTGTTCAACGAAACAGTCGACTTGGTCCTTGTCTTCCAGCTCGAGAGAAGCGGGTGTGCACTTATCTGTCACGCGTTCCCCGTCCACCAGAAAACGTATCGATGAAACGTCTGTGCGATTGCGTTTCGCAAACACCTCCATGAGCTTCTTCATTGTTCCGTTGTGTTTCACTCTGTAAAAGGTCTTCTCCCCAGCCAATGCCAAGGCGAGCACCAATGTCTTGTTCGCATCCTGCATCTTGTTTTGAGCGGTCGCCATTTGAGTTCGTGTGTTCTTTTTTGCGTTCCGTGCGTAGCGTTTTGGTTGTTAAATGTTGTGTATATTGTTCTTACGTTCCTGTTCGTTCAGTTTTACGCGTTCATATTTATTTTGTTTTGTTTTTTCTTTCTTTTCTATTTGTTACATATGTACATTGACGATAGCTGACGGGACTAGTGAAAAGAAATACTTACCTTGTATTACTATATTTATTTTATTTTTTTTATTTCTACTTGGCGAAAAAGTGGCGGCGGGGGGGAACTTGTTTAGTACGAGGTTCAGAGACTTCCCTAGTAGAGTACGTCAGTTGCATAGTAATTAGCCCGACATATACGTATCCTACATGAAAAGCCGTCGAAAATAAAGCCGCCACGAAGCACATGAGTTTGGAATAAAAATTGTTCTTAGCGTCATTTCATAGGACATTTATACCGTTTTACTAGCACACACAAGTACAAACCTGTGGTTATTTTGTTCTCAAGCCTGTGTTCATGTTAAAGTTGTCCCAAAGAATTCATTTTAGCAGAAAACGCGGCCATCATTTTCCTATGTTATTTCTATACTATTTTGATTTTTGTGTTTTTTTTCTTGTTCTCAGGTTTTCTCTTACTGATTCATTTTCCCCCCCCTGCCTATGTGCCTGTTAGCAACAGGACAGATTCTTCTACACCAGTCATTTCTGTTTTTTTTATTCCTATGATATTACACTGTCCTATTTTTTCCTGAAAATTATAATTTTTTTTATTTATTCATTATTATTATTATTATTACACAACACAGACCAGGTAAGGTTCCTTTCACGTGAACGATCGACTAACTTGCAATGAAGATGGAATGAAATAAAACAAATAAAAAAAGAATGCAAGAAGAAAAAAATGCACAAAACAACAACAAAACATCCTTATAGAACGACTTTGAAACCCTGTGCATCTGTACTACGCTTTGTAACGACTACCCGTTGCATATTTCCCACCCCAGAAAAAAGAGAGGAACGCATCCGCGAGAGCTGCTACAATGGAAACGGCCCTAAATTTGATTGTGCCAATGGTTGCCGACGCAGACGCTGCCACGCAAGTGCCGCCAAAGAAACAGCGCATCGCTGAACTGAAGGAGAAGCAACGTGCGGCAGCTGCCGAAACGAAGGAGCTGGAGGAACAGCAACGCCTTGCCGCGAAACGCCAAGCTAAACTTGAAGCCGAGGTGGCAAATGTCACAGCTGAACATAAGACTCTACTGGCAAAGGAGGCTAAACTGAAGGCTGAATTGAAGGCCAAATCGAGCGGTGCCAAAAGAACTTGCTCCGATACAAGCGACACAAACGGGCTGGCTGCAAAGAAACAGAAGCGTGAGGCACCGTCTGTCGAGACAGTCTTAAATGACGCAGAGAAGGAGAAGCTACAACTGCGGTACACTCAGCACGACGGCGAAGTGAAGTGGCGATTCTGTACCAACCTCGACTTGAAATGCAAGTTCGCTATTGTGAATGTGAAAGATGGACACATACAACCAGTGACACAGAAAACCGTTGGAGAACTCTTTAACCCGTTGAGAACATGGCAAAGCTGCCCCTTGACTCGTTCGAAATTGGAGCAATGGTGCACGCTGACTGGAATCGATATAACGACAGTTTGCACTGCGTTGGAGATGGTCACGAAGAGCGTCACGAAGAGCAGGAGAAAGAAAGCAGAAGAGGCACACATACAAATGTTACAAAAGAAAATTCAGTCTTATGTAGAAACGGGCATCTTTCTGACCTTGCGTTATGACAAGTATACTATTGATGACGTTAAAACAATTGAGAAGACTTTGTCTGCCTATCGGAACAAACCAACGCTGCGCTCCGACAAAAGCCTAATACGCTTTAAAAACGCTTTAAATCCACAGCAGATGGAGAAGAAAGAACAACAGGTTTTCGACGCAAAACAGAGTGTGCTAGACATACTCCAAATTACGGAAAACTTGAAGGATAAACTGAAAAAAGAAAGAGCAAAAAGAGCAGAGCAAAGAAAAAAAGAAGCCAACAGGAAGAGAGAGGATGCTAAGCAACTAATGAAAATGTCCAGCCCTCCTGAAACCTACACGGGTAAACCGCCTCCATTGAAGAAAGCAGGGCCCGACGTGTTGATGACCTACGAAGATTGTGTAAAAGCACAGTGGAAAAAGCGAGGTGAGAAGCGTAAAGAGCTGAAAGGAAAGGGAGGATGGAAGACCAAGGGTCTTTAAGGACAGGCACACAATGGACAGACAATGGACAGACAATGGACAGGCACACTAATCCGTGCGCCGACAGCCATAACCGACAGCCATAACCGACAGCCATAACCGACAGCCATAACCGCCATAACCGACAGCCATAACCGACAGTAATACACTAATACTACTACTTTTTAAAAAAATATATAGAATTAAAAGAAGTGGAACGTAACAGCCACGAGGAATACTACCGGGAACACCACGAAGGAGAGCCAGCCGAAGAAGAGCATATACAACCCTGCTGCCAGCGCGCCCACCTTTATCCACCACGCGCCGTACGGCTGGTAGAGGAAGAAGATCAACAGTGAGAAGAGGATGGGCAAAGCTGTGTGTACCATCAACGGGAGGAGCACAACCGAACCAAGGTCGGGTTTTATAGTGGCACAGAGAATGAGCTGAATCAGGAACGAGATCCCATTCGCGAAGAAGGCGCCACCACATATCCAAATGAGGTGAAGTGTCACGGTAAAAACGCTCGCACGGGTGCCTCCTCCCACCAGCGAGTAAGAGGCCTGCCCGACGGTTAACAACTTGAAGCCGTAGTACAGGACAAGGGAAAGAGCAAAGATTGCAAGAACGCCTTCAGCACTGCGGCCTCCCCACACCATCGTTCGGTAGATCGGGAACGACATTAGCAGCAAGTCCGCAAGCGTGAACGACTCCACCATTCCTACCCCTAAGCTAAAGGATGCGACCACCTCCTTCGGGTTGACGATAGCCATACTGTACGTGGAACTCTCCGGGAAAGAACTCTTGCACCCTCCCAACGGCCAGTATAGCCCCACGCCGAACGGCTCGAACTCGCTCTCTTCCAGCCCATCGCCGTGCAACACAAAGGCGTCTTTTCCGGACGATGCGATGGCCTCGCGAACAGAGGCAGGGAGCTCCGTCAGGTTTCGAGTAAAAAAGTGCCCACCTATGGAGTGTGCCCAGCCGTACCAATTCTTGCCGCCGCACGTGACATTGGCCAGCCCCTCGCCCCAGATGGCCACGTCATACACTGCGCGCTTCTCATTGCGCTGTAACGAGACGGTCATTTCTTCGCCCTTGACACCTTCCATCTCCAGCCAAATGACATCGGTCGGACCAACCTCGCCATACACGCCGTAGGATTTCTTTGTTACGGTAGGGAGCACATAAGGGTCGGACGCACTCGTAGCGGGAGGGAAGACGGGCACGTGAGCACTGGTGGAAGCAAGCAGCACAACGAAAAGCAATGGAGCGAAGTGACGGTGGCGCATAACTTGGTGCATAACTTGGTGCATAACTTGAGAGGAAGTACACACTGCGCGGGTGATCGTTATATATACCACCAACTTAGCACCATCGGCCCTCTCTTGCCTCGCCCTCTTGCCTCGCCCTCTTGCCTCGCCCTCTTGCCTCTCGCCCTCTTGCCTCGCCCTCTTGCCTCGCCCTCTTGCCTCGCCCTCCTGCCTCGCCCACGGTGGGCCACGGTGGGCCACGAAATGGTGTGGTGGAAGTGTGTGGTTCGTGCTTCGCTCGTGTCAGTGTGAAGGCAGCACTTAAGTGAGGGGATGATTGCTTGGCCCGTTGCTTGGCCCGTTGCTTGGCCCGTTGCTTGGCCCGTTGCTTGGCCCGTTGCTTGGCCCGCGGTGGGCCACGAATGCGTAGAAATCAGCTTTGGGCATTCGTTACACAGTACTTCAGAGATACAATCCGGGGTAAGTGAGGACAGCGACACTTAAATGAGCAGTTGAAGAATGATTGCCTTTACTTATAAGACATTCGTTACCCATCCCTAACCCTAACCCTAACCCTAACCCTAACCCTAACCCTAACCCTAACCCTAATACTCCGCCCAGGCAAATAGCATGTAAGTAGCCAAACCCTAACCCTAACTGGTAAGCAAGGCAAATAGCATGTAAGTATCCAAACCCTAGGGCCTAACCCTACCCGACGTTGGCCAGGCGAGTAGCATAGGTTAAGTGGGTTAGGCTGTCTGTTCGTCTCACGGTCAAGGGTAGGGTTAGACATAGGGCAAAATTTGATACCAAACTCGACCTGTTAGGGTTAGGGTTACTGTAGTGGATGAGCTTAGGGTTATCGTTAGGGTATTGTTAGAGTGTTTGTTAAGCTAACGGTTAGACATATGGTTAGAGTTAGGGCAACGTTAGAGTGTTTCCTAACCCTAGGGTTAATGATGTGGTTATGGTTAGGGTATTGTTAGAGTGTTTGTTAAGCCTAGGGTTAAAGATGTGGTTGGATTAGGGTTTAGCTGGTTGTTAAGGTTTGCCTAACTGATATTTAAGGACCAACGTTAGGCTGTTGGTTAGGCAACGTTAGGGTTAGGGATGCTGTTAGGGTTAGGCATAGAGTTAATGTAGGGTTAGGGTTTTATTAGGGTTTGCCTACCTGATATTTAAGGACGTACGTTAGGCTGTTGCTTAGCGCTTGTCCTTGCTGTTGCCTTGCTGTCAGCCCGCGCCTGTTAGCTTTAGGGTTTGGGAGCGTTAGGGTTAGGGTTCAGGTTACAGTTGGGTTAGGGTTAGGGTTAGGGTTAGGTATAAGGAATAATGCATAAAATCGTATTACCTGTGCTCTCATTTAAGTCCCGCTCTCCTCGCTTACCCGTCATTGTATCTCTGCTGGTCTCTCTATCATATGCGGCATAGCAATTTTCTTGATTGGTGGCCCACCGCGGCTTACGAACACGACAGGCCGACCGCCACCACCGAAGTCGCCAGCAGCCGCAAAAGGGCAGCACCCATGGCACAAGCAGCCTTAGTCGCAATGGCCGCCAAGACGCAGAAAACTGCCAATCCATACTTGCGCACAGCAGGACCAAGAGGAGGACCAAAGAGAGGAATGAACAAAGATCTCCTTCATGCCTTCATGCAGAACAAAAGCGGAGGAGCCAGACAATCCATGGCCAGACTACACACCAGCCTCAAAGAAACCATGAACAGCAGAAACATGTACCCAAGCAGGTACTAAGGTACTAAGCCCTTACAGTAAAACACCTAACATAAAGTATACGTATACATACACACCAAAAACCTATATAAAGATACCCAATGTGAATATTGAATTGCAGACGCCTTTGTATATAAGTTTTTTAAATGGCTTCTTCACGAGAGCTTCCATCAGATTGTAAGCTGGAGGAGTTGGAGAAGTACAAAAAGACATTGCAAAGGCTAAGTGAACCAATCATATCTAATAACGGAAGAACCTACGAGTACATTGATACTGATGTCAACTACGGACAAAAAAGATTTTACATAGACGTGTTGGACCACTATGAATTCGTGGCGGCATCAGTTACCTCCATCAAATCATACAACTCTAACGAGATAGATGAAGTAACATGCACGGGTAAAGTTGATGAAAATTTAATAGTTGTAGAGAGAGTAAACATGAAAAAAACCATAGGTAAAGGCAATTGTACAAAGGCAGTCGCTTATTTGATTAAGACATTGATGCTAGAGGCCAAGAAAGGCTCCTGCAATTTGTTTCCACATGAAGGTACAGTGTACGTTTCCTCAAAAAATGCATGCTCGGCAGCAAACTGCTACATCAAGGCCTTTATGCTCAACGGATTTGATTACGATAAGGAGGAATTAAAAGAATTTCAAGACGAGGTAAAAAATGATGATGTTAACTACGAATTGAACTTTAAAAACAAAAAACAGGAACAGGAGCAGAAACGGATAACCACAACAACAAGAAAGCGAAAAAGAGAACTCCTGCACAAGGAGCTTCTAAACTTACAGAGAATCAAAGAATTAAAATTTTAATTTTCTTAATCTATACACTATAGCAAAGGGAGCACCGCCAGTATCTCTGCTGGTCTCTCTATCATATGCGGCATAGCAATTTTCTTGATTGGTGGCCCACCGCGGCTTACGAACACGATAGGCCAACGAGCAAAGCTTTATGCAAAGCAGTATGCAAAGCAGGCAGGCAAAGCAGGCAGGCAAAGCAGGCAGGCAAAGCAGGCAGGCAAAGCAGCAGGCAAAGCAGGCAGGCAGGCAAAGCAGTATGCGCCGATTGCCTTAAAGGCTCAGGCGTAGCAGTCTTTCTAAGCAATTCCAGCGAACAGGCAATAAGCGTATACAACACGTAAAGTTAAGTTTAGCTCGGTTTTTAAAAAACGAAAATACGTAGGGGTTTATAATTAAATTTCCATACGTTTTCTAGCTTTAGGTGAATTTGATCTTCTAAGCGTATCTATTCCCGGATGTATTTGTATATCTATCTTCTTAGGTGGTGGTTCTGATGATTTAATTAGTGAATGACAATCCAAACAACCAAACCAGCTGTCTACAAATTCTTTAAATTTAAACACGACATAACTAAAGAAACATCCGCCCATAAAACCAATCACGAGGCAGGAACCCCATATAACCAAATCGTTGACAGTGATAGGTTTACCAAATGTATGCGTGGTGTTCTCAAACTTCTCTGAAATAACGGTTGGATAATGTGACTGGTTCGTGTGTTTATTTACCCATATAATCCTCTCTATAGTATAAGTCTTGTTGAACCACCTAGTCTTGTTTATAAATCTCGTTTGATTGGTCCAGCGTGTTTTATTAATGTATATGGTAATATTGTGCGTCTTGTTGAACCACCTAGTTTTGTTTATAAATCTCGTTTGATTGGTCCAGCGTGTTTTATTAATGTAGATGGTAATATTGTGCGTCTTGTTGAACCACCTAGTTTTGTTTATAAATCTCGTTTGATTGGTCCAGCGTGTTTTATTAATGTATATGGTAATATTGTGCGTCTTGTTAAACCACCTAGTCTTGTTTATAAATCTCGTTTCATTCTTTACGTTTGTATACTGTATAATATCATATACTTGTGGTGCAAACATGAAATTACAAGCTTCTTTACATATATTTTTTGAAGCTGTACAACATCCGCCACCGCTACACGAGTTGCCAGCGCACGTAGTACCACAGCACCCATTATTGCACGCTGTATTGCATTTCGCGAGAGTGGACTTTCTTTTCTCGCATCCTACATCCCATGATAATATTTGAAACAATCTATTTTTCGGTTTTATTAATTTGCTTTTAGGCGGTATCGATTGTTTGCATAGGTTTTCTAATGGTAGGGCGGCGTCTTCGTATAGTGTCACTGTTACATTGGCATGGGCGCATGTTATGATTAGTAGAAAAAGTAACAGATTCATATATAGTAACTAAGTGCGCGAGGGATGCGCGTTCAGGTCTTGCTTGCTCATGATAGATTGCTTATGATAGATTATAGGCCTTTTAGTTACGTTTACTGGCTACGTTTTATTGGTTACACGACTCATTGTCGAAGACTGAACAAGAGGAGCAGGATCGAAGAGAATCAGACGCAGAAAAGGAGGTTCAAGGCTTAAAAAGAAAAATAGCGGTGCTTTACAAGAAGATCCGAGAGGCGAAAGACGCAGGACGTTTAAAATATTAGGCCCCCTATTAAAATTTCAAGCCATTCGCCATGTAGATAAGTTCCATTCGCCGCCGCTTGCTCGAAGGCAGCTTGCTCGAAGGCAGCTTACTCGGAGGCAGCTTACTCGGAGGCTCTTCTTCGCTCGTAGAGGAGGAGCTAGAGGAGCCAGCGGAGCCAGCGGAGCCAGCGGAGCTAGAGGAGCTAGAGGAGCTAGAGGAGCCAGCGGAGCCAGCGGCGCCTTCGCTTTCCTTGCCCATTTGTTTCACACGACCCTCCTGAAATGGGTCAAACCCTAACCATCCGTCAACACGCTTCAGCACCCCAACCCCACGAATGTTGTATCCAGCAAATGCCCCTTCACTGACTTCGGCGTTTTTTGCGACCACCACCAACTTAAGATCGTACTCCCGTCGCTCGTACGGGTTGTAAAACGCTTCATCTTCAATTATCTTCACGAAAGGCAAGACTACCTTCTTTAACGGATTTCCTTGAAAGGCTCTCACTCCTATTTTGACAACAGCAGGTAAATTTAACTCTTCTATGTCATTGGAACCAAATGCACGCATAGAAATCTGTTTTACCTTGGGCATCTCAACCGTATGTATTGCGTTGCCCCCTAGCCTGCCCTCTTTCCCGTCAAATGCATATGAGCCGATATACTCCACAGAAGGAAGATTGACCTCTTGTAAATTATTTTCACGGAAGGCAGCGTACCCAATAACGCGTACCACCGGCAAATTCATCCGAAGAAGCTCGTTTTTTTGAAAAGCGGCATGTTCAATTTCTTCTACGGACGGCAGGCCCAACTGCCCGTGCAAAAGGTTTCGCTCAAAAGCGCTCGTTCCAATGGTGGTCACACATGGTAAGTGCACGCGCGTTACAAAATTATCTCGAAAAGCTAAGTTCCTAATGTTTGTCACAGAAGGCAAGCTTACCTCACTTACTCTTATTGTTACCTGATCGTTTTCGTTATTCTCTGATACAAACCTATTCCATCGAAAAGGTTCATTGTACAAGGTCAAGTCAAAGACGCCGCCGGTTCCGGCGAGCCGTTCCCCGCCAATGGTTGTCGTGTCTGTGAAGAAGCTAAAGTTACGATTATCCTCAGACTCTCGTAGCTTCCAGTAGTATAGAAAAGGATTTTCACGTATGCCACTAGAATCGACGTGAACAAGTTCAGCCAAGGAGAGGTACCATAAGTTACGCACAGGTGAGTATAAGGTCGGATCAAAAGGCCTATCTTGAAACCTACGGAGTTGCCTTTGTATATCCCCCATACGATCCTGAGGCACAGCTGGATTGATGGAAGGCCATGTAACTTGGTTCTCTATTCGTCTCTCCGTTCGTTCCGCCGATTCGTCGTCGGCAATGTAATACTTGTTGTACAGGTGATTGTGAAGACAGTGGGCGTAAAAGTGATTCGCAGCCTTTCGTTTCTCCTTTAAGTCCTTCCCTTTCCGCTCGAAAGACTTTGCGTCGTGGGTTACTAACCCTAGCTCGTGCACCTTCTCCTCAAAGACTTTATCAAGGGCAGGAAAAAACCACGGCTTGCCCTTAAGTTCGCTTTGTGCTGGCGCTTTGTGCTCGATTTGTTCCGTCCACTCTTTCCACTGGTTGATGCCTACCTCGAGGAGTTTATTTTTTTGGGTCGATAACAGCTTTACCAACTGCTTGCACCCACTCACCCCTGTGCTCATAATAATCGCGTTCAGGTCTGGTAAGTTAGGCTTGCTCATGATGATAGATAGTATGAAGTGTCGTAAACTTATATAGACCTTTTAGTTACGTTTTATTGGTTACACGTTTATTCCAAAGACTATTCAAATCCCAGTTTGAATTCGAACCATGCGTCGATTGCCTTGACTTGGTTATCCAGCGTTAAGTAGCTCAGCCGCTTCAATCCTTCCTTGCCGAGTTGAGCTCCGGGTCGAAATCTTGCCACGAGACTATCGCCATTCAGTCTCGGGTCGTTTCTCATGCAATCATACAGATGTTCGTTGAAGAATACGTTGCAACTCCCCATGCCGCAATACATTTTTTTAACAAGTTGCTCGTCTGCCTTGTCCGCGTGTTCGGAGAGCTCAGCTAGGACCTTTAACGAGTCACGGCCATGAATCCATTCCGGTGAATCGACTGACCCACTGCGAACGGTACTGTTGTACTGGGCAAGCATCCTCTTTGCCTCCTTTCGAAGCTCTTCAAGCCTTTTCGGGCACAGAGGGACTCTCTTCGCTGACGTTCCTGCCTTCGCTGCCTTTGGCCTCTTCGCAGGAGTGTCGTCTTCGGTCAAATCAATGACAAGATTGGCCTTTCGTTTAGTTGGGGAAGATGATGCCATTGGGGAGTGCACGGGGGTTCGCTGATGTGTTTGCCTGTTTTCGCGGGGTGGGAAAAAGGGAACGAATGGACGCTACAAAGCGAAATAGGGACGTACAAATTGTCAATATCGTTTGATATTACCTATGTGATGTTGTTTGTGTGCTTTTTTTTCTGTTAACTCTCTTTTCCGTTGAAATAAATAATTATAGTAATGGCATTGGAACACGCGGAACGGGAAGAAACGACGAAAAACACACACTTATTATTATTATGCTATGTTGTTATTTTTTTTATTTTATGCTTCGTTTTCGCGATTTTTTTAACATGAAAATAGCATAGCTGCCATGCGGACCCCCTGCTAATTCTATGCTATTTGCCTGGACCGTCTTCATGAATTCATTTTTTTTCGATTTTGTACTTGTATCGTTTCATGCATATACTATCTCGAAGTCATAGCACAACTTTTATTTTTTTCAAAATCGGTACCTTAACGCTAGAAAAATGTTTTCTCCATGATTTTTCCAAAAGTGGATTTTTCAAATATATTGAAAACGAATAAAGTGATTTGCATAATTTTACCAAAAGTGAATTTTTTTGTACATTTTCCAAAAAAATAACCGTATTAGCAAAATTAGCATCGATCCTTAAATTTGAAAAAATGAAAAATAAAAATCAAAAATATCGGTCCTTAAAAAAAATCCAAAAAATAAAAAAAATCGAAAATGTCGAAAATGTCGATCCTTAAATTTAAAAAAATAAAAAATCACAATAAATCGAAAATGTCGATCCTTAAAAGAAAAATAAAAAAAATATTAAAAAAACGGTCCTTAAATTAAAAATATATGTATGCATGCTAATAATTTATTTTTATCAATCTGTTTATTCATTCTTTTTTTCTGAGCTCTTCCTTCTTCAACAGCCTCTTCTTCTCTTTTGAAGCACGTTTGTAGTCTGTATAATGCATGTCAAGACACCCCGGGCTGGTAATAAATTCATATACCAACTTCGAGGTAATGTCAAGTTGAAGGCAACGATGTGCCACATTCAGTACAAAAACGATTTCTCGATCAGAACGAGCTTTTTCTTTTAGGCTTTTGATTTTTTCGAGAAACTCTATCTTGGCTTTACACGCTGCTAAGACAATACGTCGCCTGCCGGTGACAACGCCCATTTCTCCATTATTTGTATCCGGGAAAAAATTGACGTAAAGCAGCCGTTTGAACAGAGAAATGGCTGTTTGAGGATCCTTAGCTTTTCTCACCCACTCCTGCTCAAAGTTTTCCCGATACGTAATTTCACCCCGCTTCATTTTGAGGAGCACATCGAAGTCGGTCAACCGTTCGCTTGGGCGCTCTAAATTTGAGTCCAATATCCTCTTTGCCTTTTCATACGCCGCAAACTCTTCAGGAAACGCGTGAGCTTCCTCCTTCGTTGGTTGTTTAAAGGGGATATCAAAGGGTAAAATGCTAGGGCGCTTCCAATTGTTTGCTACTATGTTTCGGTCGTCTTCCGTTAGCGAGTTGTACCAACGTAACAAGGCGTCCACTTCACCACCGTGTTCAGGGGGCACTTCACCGGCAAGCACCAATTGACGGTACATACAGTTACAGGCTTTTTGTTGTGTTTGGAGCTTGCAACACGGAACACTTTCATCGTCAAATTCGTCTTCGGGCTTTGTTTTCTTTGCGGGCGTCAGGGGTTGTTTCCCCGGCGGTGCCACGATACATTTTCTCACTGACTTCACCTTCCGAGCAGCCATTAGGGGTTGTTTCTCCGGCGGTGCCACGATACATTTTCTCACTGACTTCACCTTAAGAGCAGCCCTTAGGGGTTGTTTCCCCGGCGGTGCCACGATACATTTTCTCACTGACTTCACCTTCAGAGCAGCCATTAGGGGTTGTTTCCCCGCTTTTGTTTCCTTAGCCCGACTGTCCGCCATTTTGCTTTTCTTCGGAGGAGTGCCAGCTCCTGAAGGCGCTGTGTCCGAAGGAGCTGCTCGTTTCTTCTCTTCAGGTGTACGTCTTCGTTGAGCAACTCCCGATCTCTTAACATTGCCAGTGGAGACGTTGCGTTCGATCAAACGGGAGGAGCATATGCTGCGAATGGTATCTCCCCTATCGCCTTCCAGAAAACAGATTTGGAGTATTGGACCCATGTGGCCGTTCTCGCCGGGCGGGAAGCTTGAAAGCACAGCCCCCGTTCCTTTTTCATGAAGCTGTACCGTGCCATCTTCATACCCGAAGGCGTCACAGTCCTTGCCTTCAACCGTAGTCACGGCTCTCGAGGGCTTTGCTTTCTTCTCGAGCCCCAGACTTTTAGAAGATTCGCCAGTGGGCATTTTCGCTCGATGTTTTTTTGTTCGTTTCTCGATAAATATTTGTCAAACAATTAATCGCTTTTGTATTATGCGTTAGTTTCATAATAGAAGCGTTCTGTGTTTATTTTTCTCTCTGTTCTTTATTTCTTTATCTTTTCCTTTCTTTTTATAATACCAAAGGAAACATGGCAAAACAGGTCGTTGTATGTTCTTGTGCTAATTAATACTATATCATCATCATCATAAAAAAATAATAAAAAAATAATAAAAAAAAAATAAAAAAAAATAAAAAAAATAATGAATTAGGCACGCGTTATACAAAAAAAATGAATGCTGAGTCTTATTTTTAGGGTTAATAATTATACATAGAAATAGGGAGAAAAAATGGCCGCGTTTTTTCAAGAAAATTTGGTTGAGACTTTTTTTCATGGAAGGGTATCGAGAAATATCATTTTTGTATTTTTTTAGTAGCTGAATAGCATTGGAGTAAACAACTTCAACTGCAAATTTCGATGAAAAAAACAAAAAAACCATGTTTTCACAGCCATTCATTTTTTCCTCTATACTATTTGCATGTTATCTTTTTCATGGAAAAAATAAAATTCACTAATGATGTATTCTATGTATACTTTTGGTAGGGAATAACTGTACTAATATGTGAAAATGTCAGTCCGGACCGAACTAAAAAAATAAAAAAAAATAAAAAAAAATAATAATATGATGATGATGATGGTAATATAATTAACTAAAGTAACATATTATATTCGGTATTTTTGGCATGTTTCCTCTAGCGTATAGAAAAGAAATGAAAAGAAAGAGAAATAAAGAACAGAGAGAAAAAAACACACAGAACGCTTCTGTTTATAAATCTGAAGCAAAATAAGAAAGGAACTTGTTGTTTAACGAATATAATTCACGTAACGAACAAACACAAATCGAGCAAAAATGTCGAGTGTCGCATCCGCGAGCACGGCCCTGGGCAGCCAAGCGGCGATCATCGACCTTACGGGGGAGGATGACAGTGGCGTTACCGCGTCCACCTCTGCTGTCCCAACAGCGCCAGCCCCAGCAGCGTCTACAGAGCCAGCATACGATCCCACGTGTGACTTGGACGACTTGGACGAGTCGGAGCACGACAGCTCGGGGGGCTCGGAGCACAGCTCAAGCGACTCAGAGGAGGAGTTCTACGACGAAGACGACTACAACGAAATGGAGGATCTGAGGAAAGAGGACTTGCCGACAAAGAAGAGGAGAAAAGACGCTCGTACGTACATAAAGAAATATGTCTCTGAGAACCTGAACGAATTTTCTGGAGAGGCGAAAATAAAGAACTTGTGTGTATTTTGGTTTTTGACGATGGGAGTCAATACCAACGAGCAGACCATGAATAGCGTCACTAAGGAGAAATTTCTTACTTTTTCGGAACGAGAATTTCAAGTGTTCTCCGCGTTGTCGGGTAGCATGGCGTACGATTCCATCGTAAAGGTGGTGGAATACCTTGTTCCCTCTGCTTCGGGCGTGGTCGATCCGTTTGCATTTGTCGTGATTGATCCCCATACGGCAGTATTAAAAGAGAAATGTGCCGTGGCGGATGCGGCAGACTGTCGGGTGGACAAGATTTGTGAGAGCCATAGGACAGTGGTTGAAAACTGCGAAGCTTGCACGAAGAGAGACGTTGACACTGGTTCAGAAGCGTTTCGGATGGTCAAGCCGTGCGAAAAGCACCAAGAACTGGTGAAGGGGTGCCCATGCTTGGTGGAGAGGGCACAGAGCGAGATTCGCTGTGTTGCACGAGAAGTGTTCACGGGATGTCCGTCAAAGGATGACGTCTCGGTTGAAGTCGCCGGAAAACGCTGCGACGTCGTGTTCACGCGAACAGAGGGAAACACGGTGATCATCAGCGTGGACGCCCACATTACACCGTACGATCACCACGTCAAGCTGTCGATTGAAGGGAACAATTTAAAGTGTGGAAATCGCACTGTTGTTGTGAAAGAGCGAAAAGTGGAATACGATCACCAAGCAGAACCGTCACAAATTTATCGCAACCTCTGCGGGGTGAGGACTACAACTCAACGCGGCCTGATGCGCCGAAGCTTTCTAGACAAGTTGTTGGCATACCACTCCAAAGCCCCCTTGGCAATTATGTACGAGAAGTTGACAAAGTCCTTTTCTTGCTTCTACGACGGGAAAACACACTGTATGAAGCTGCCGGAAGTGTTTCACTTTCCAGAAGACTGGAACGTGGGCGAAGAATACGAGAATGGCTACAAGAACAAGGAGAGGTCGGTATCCTCCTTTTTCATTAAAGGTCGCTCGTTTATCTCCATTGCCAGCGGCGAAGAAGGGCCGATCTACGGGCACAGGGAATCCCTGAGATTGTTCTATTTCTTTCTCTTTTGCCTCAAATTGGAAATCAAGGACGTGCTCGGCGATCTGTTTGATGCTGCTCTAATGGCGATGATGAAAGAATTGGTGAAACACTTTGAAGCGGGAAAGCACGTGATTCCTTGGCTGCTGCTCATGCAGAACGTATGGCTTGCGATAAAAAACAACCGGAGCGACCCGTTCTACGACGCGCTTGCGACGAGATCGGAAAACGCTCGCAACAAGACGGTACATTTCGACTTTGATGACAGTAACTTTGGAGTTCAGGCCTGTGCGAAAAATATGATCAGCATAGTGATGGAGTTTCCGATTACCGTTACAAAAGAAGGCAAAGAGGTGAAGAAGAGAATCAAGTTTGGCAATTCCCAGGACAGGAACAGTGCCGACCACTCCCCAATCACGGTCCGAGAAGGCCTCCTCGCATGGTTCAAAGAGTGGAGAAGGTGTCCCATGTCACTGCTCTGCGAGGACCCGTTTTGTGTAGACGCCGCGACGGGTCTTCCGGACCTAGACGACCCCGCGTGGGAGAAGCAAACGTTGCTGGGGCATTATCCCTTAACGTCGTCTAAGACTCGTTGTGGGTTTCGGTTCGACGCAATGAAATGTTCCGATTATAACAAACCGTTGCAAATTGAATCCGTGCATCGCTGGGACGCTGTGATCCGAAAAGAGGTCATTCCAGCGGTCGTTGATTACAAGAACCAGTTTTGCGTACGACAAATGTCTTCTGATTATGACTATGAATGGAGCGAGGGATGGTTTGGGGAAAGTAGGGAGCATCTTCCAATATCCAACACCATCTTAGATACACTAAAAGATCCATCGATTAGTTACTATAATATAACGCGTCAGCAACCTTTTGGCAATTGTTTTAAGGGCAGCATCGATTGGATGCTAAAGAAGTGCCCCGCTTTGCTCGAAGACGTCACCTTTACAGATGGCGCCGAAGGGAGCACGACGCGGAGTTTCGCAGTCACTGAGTCGTCCACGTGGGGAGAGTTTGGGAAATGGGCGAGGGGCGAGGGGAAATCGGCGAGCGGCAAAGCGACGGTGACTCTGCCGAAACTAGGGCCAATACGCCTCTTTAATTCAAAGGTGGGGCGAAAAAGTAGCCATACACACACATTCAAAGTAGAGGAATACGTTGGAACTATCGCAACGTTTCTTAAACATCATCTCATCACAAATTACAGCGAAGAGCGCGGCGTAACGCTTAGCGGCGGGTTTCAAGACCTTACAAAAACGGTGAGAGAGTGGCTGCGCCACTGTGAAAGGTGCACACCGCCCTGTCAACCAACGATCACATTCCCAAGCACGCAGCCGGGGATGGACGATGCGACAGGTGGAGATCGCGGTGAGGCCATCTTGCGTGCGGTCAACGAGTTCGAACGGGAAGCCCTGCTACACTTAAATGAACACGGCGGCACTTGGCCATGCTTCCCTCTGGAAGAGGACTCATGCCCGTGGGAGGATACGAGACACGAAGAAAGTTTTACAGGGTGTTCATGTTGTGTGTCCGATTGGAATGGGAATCGTATGAAACATAAAAAAGAAAACGAAGCAAAAGAAGATGCTATTCGTTTAAAAAACGGTTGGTTTCTTACGTCCTCAAGAATAAAACGGGACACGGTGGAAATAGAAAATGATTTTGATAATCATGGGAAGTCTCGGCACGATATTTTCCTCCCGAAAGACGATAAGAAGACTCACCACATCCTTCGCACATTACTGATGTGCTGGGTGTACAAACAAAGTAAAAAGGGGGATGGTCGTGATGGTGCTTCCTACTGGACCGATAGTCGCCTTGTTGCAAACTATGACACAGGGTGCGACGTGCGGCGTGGCGAAGACGCAGAGTGGCTTTGTCGTGGTGTAAGCAATTTCGGAGAATACATCAACGGTTTGTTCAAACGTGAAGTCGGTGCTCATTATGAGTACAGTAGCGAAGAAATTTCGCAATTGGTTCGCTCCAAGTTGCTGTGGCTTGCCGTAACGACGAAGAAAACAGAAGCCACGTACAAGGAAGGCGAGGACAAAGGCTTTAAGGAGTACCTGATCTGGTTCTTAGAGGAGAGCCTGGGCAACACCCCAATGCAACGTGCATTAAAAAAACTGATCGATTGCCCACGTGAACAAGGTAACTCCATTTACCACAGCAATTCTTTTCCGTTAGGGGAGATCATCAAAGTGTGTGTAACGAATAGGAATTGGAATTCATGTGTACAGAAAAGTATGAACAATCATTGCCGGAATCGTTTAGAAAAAGGGTCAACCATTATTTACTGGGGAGGAACAGAACCAAAAGAGGTTGAAAAAATCTCCGCGTACTGTCCAGCCAGCACGGTGTTCGTCGTGCACACGTTTGAGAAAGGAGCGCAGCTCCCCACCGTTGCTATCAATCAGGGCTGCAAGTGGCAGGCGAGAAAGCTCGCGATTGAGAAAGATAGAAGCATTGAACTGTTTCTAGCAGAGCTGGTGAGAAGAAACGGCATAGAAGACAACTTTGACAGAACGATGGTCATCTGGATGCGAACAAGATGGAATTTTATGGTACGCTGCATAGTGGAGTTCGACCAATCGTACTATGGCGATCTTTATAGGGATGTCATGGAAGAGCTGTGGACAAACCCAGACGGGGACGAAGACGGGGAGAGGCGCCCGATGTGGAAGCCACATTTGCCGCATTCAGCGGCGCTCGCACATTGGCCTGGCCAAGGCAACCCTCCGACAGTAGCAGAAACCAATTGCTTTAGTTTTAGATGGGAGTATAAGATTAAAGACGGTGAATGGAAGAAAGGCGAAATGGAACGTCTGTTCTATTATTGCTCCCTCCCAGACTTTGAACAGCCGTCTCCCGTTGTCTTAATTCGGCCAAGCAATGCAAAGCCGTGGGATAAGAGGAATGGTATCGACGAGGCCGGTGTGTGCTTTTCACAGCAAAACGAACGAGCACCACGTGTCCTTGGGCTAACAGATAAGCAAAAAACACAGTTGGAAAAAGCAAAGGTTGCGAGCGAGAAGAAGGAGAAGAAGCCAAAGGCGAAGAAAAGGAAGCGCGCTGCTGCCCCTCCGGCGGCTCCAGCTGTTCCTGCTGCGAAGAAGCAATGCACCACTTCATCCTCTGGCTCTGGTGGCTTCGGTGGCTCTGGCTTCGGTGGCTCTGGCTTCGGTGGCTCTGGCTTCGGTGGCTCTGGCTTCGGTGGCTCTGGCTTCGGTGGCTC
>Ga0209632_10001561_pt1 | contig 22956 bp, 17 predicted proteins | sample COG_10_FD_184754 | JGI IMG/M metagenome (GOLD analysis project Ga0209632, IMG submission 184754) | Pelagic Microbial community sample from North Sea - COGITO 998_met_10 (SPAdes) (version 2) | ecosystem: Environmental > Aquatic > Marine > Neritic zone/Coastal water | place: Helgoland, sampling... | reverse complement strand
AAATAATCTTTAATTTTGTTTAATTTAAATTGTGTTTCCTTAAAGAACAAATAAGTACCCCAAGTAATATCAGGTAAAATATATATTATCAAAATAATCATTGAGACACTTGTTAGCTCTGCTTTTATTTGTAAATTAAACTCCAAATTCTGTATTTTATAAAATAAAGTAATTGCCTCAACCACGAAATAATTAAATACACCTATTGATGAAGGAGCAGATGGTATAAGCTGAGTTATTATTATAACACCTGCTATAAAAACAATATTCGGTAATGTGCTTATTTTTCTTGTGACATCAAATGCGTTAAAAATAAATAAGTCTATTATGATTACACCTATCCAAATCATAAATGTTAAAAAAAATATTTTTAAAATATGATTATTTGATTTAATTATTTTTTGATATCCAATCTGGAAATGTTTAATCATTTTTATTTTAATTAAAATTCTATTTTTAGTTGTCATTATAAAAATAGTTAAAAAAAGAAAAATGAAAAAACCTACAAAATATATAATGATAATATTTGAAAAAATTTTGAAATTATTAAAAAATAGGAAAAAACCAAATATTAGTGTTATAAAAAATAAATCTAAAAATCTTTCAATAACCATTATAGAGAAACCTTCTGTATAAGTAGTCTTTAAATATTTTCTGAAAAAGAAAGGTAATATAAATTCACCAAGGTTTCCAAATAAAGTTGAATTGACGAATTGTCTTATTAATGGCAATTTAATATAGAAACTCAATTTTTTTTTTTTATAATTACTTAATAAAAACTTAAATCGATATGCCTTCAAAAAGTTAATTAAATATAGAAATAAAATTGCTATAAGAATTAAATCAGCTCTAAAACTAATTTTTTCAATTAATATTTTAATAGGGATGTCTTTAATGCAAAGAAAAATGAAAAAAATACTTACTAATAAAGATATTACTTTTGACAAATATAAATTACCTAACTAAATAATTTTTATAATTATTTTTTTCAATAAACATTTCGTGCCACATTTGAAACATTAAAATACACCATATAGCTCTTCCATAATCTTTTTTTCTTGAAAAATGCATTTGTAATAATTTGTCTACTTTTTCATAACTTAAATACTCAGTTTTTTTTATTGCTTTCTCACTTAAATATTTTGTTAGAAGTGGTTTTAAAGTATCAAAAAACCAAATGGAATGTGGCATTTCCAATCCAAAATTACCTCTATTAAGAATTTCTTTTGGCACTGTATTTTTCATAGCAAGTTTTTCTATATGTCTTCTTTTTGTTATACCTTTCATTCTTAATTTTGGGGGTACTTTAGCCATATATTCAAACAGCAATCTATCCATAAAAGGAAAGCGTGACTCCACTGCATTAGCTAGAAACATTCGATCATTTTTGACTAATAAATCATCTATAAAAAAATGCTCAATATCTAAAAAATTAATTTTATTAAAATCATCTGAATAATCAAGACTTTCAAATAAATCTATCATTACTTTTTCAGTTTTTTGATAACCTTGACGATTAAGTATTGTGTCCTCCTTCTCATCATCTGTTAATACATGCCTCCAGTAAATATGTGCAGCAGCAGGGTGTAGTTCCGCACCTTCAGTAAATCTTTTTAATTGAAAATCTAAACTTAATTTCTTATATGATGTGGGGAGCTTGTGAACTAAATTATGAATAAGTTTTCTCAGTGGTTTTGGTGCAAACTTATTATATAAATTTTTAGCTCTATAAGCTCCATAAATTGAATATGCACTGAATGTTTCATCTCCCCCTTCTCCATTCAATAGAACTGAAACTTCTTTTTTAGCTTCTTTAGCTAAAATAAAACTTGGAATAGCAGCACCGTTTCCATTAGGTTCATCTATATGAGCCATATGAGTGTATATTGAATTTAATACATCCTCTTGATTGACTACAATTTCATGATGGTTAGTCTGACAATAATCAGCGATTAATCTTTGATATTTTGATTCATCAAAACTCTTTTCTCCCATTTTTAAAGAATAAGTATGAAAATTTTTACTTTTACCCAAATCTTTAATTAAACATACGATTGCACTTGTATCTATTCCTCCAGAAAGTGTAGTTCCAATTGGGGCATCGCTTTGTATATTACGTCTGACTGAGTCTAGCATCAATTCGTAGGCATTTTTTGCAGCCTCTTCCTCAGTTATTGAGTTATCAATTGGATATTTTACATTGTAATATTTTTTTAAAATGAATGTGTTTTTTTCATTATCAATTTCCATCAATTGGCCACCCCTCATTTCATTAACTTCCTTAAAAGGAGTATTTTTTCCAGGAATATAAGCCAAAGTAAAATAATGATAAATTGAATGATAATCTAAAGATTTATCAAAAGAACTTATTTCGTGGAATGCCTTTATTTCAGATGCAAAGTAAATTTTATTTTCTTTAATTCTATAAAATAAGGGAATAATTCCAAAAAAATCTCTAACTAACCATGTTTTTTTTTTTTTAAAATCAACTAAGCAAAATGCAAACATTCCTGAAAGTTCATTAAGGAAAGATATTCCCAATTCTCTATATAAATAAATAATCACCTCTGTATCTGAAGTACCCTTAAAATTGTACTTTTCAGATAATTTGTATTTATCTTTTAATTCTCTAAAATTTGATATTTCTCCATTATAGCAAATCCAAATTGATCCATCTTCTGATGACATTGGTAAAGAAGACCTATCATCTAGATCCATTATTTTTAATCTATTATTTGCTAAAATAGTTTTATCAAATTTTTGAATTTTTTGTTGGTCTGGACCTCTGTGACTTATTGAGTCACTCATTCTTTTTACTGTTGAATAATCGTTATCATCTAAATCTTTATTTAATGAAATTAATCCAGAAATACCACACATAAATCTTTATTGAATTCTACAATCTCTATCAATGTCTTTATCAATTAAAAACTGTTCACCAAAATCTTTGTAACTTTCTTTATGATCTATTTTCATTATCTATAATTTCAAAATCTTTTAAATCTTTTCTGTGTGAAGTAAAGTCTTGTTTTACTGTCTCTAAAACTAAATTTAATGAAAAAAATATAAATCCACTTAATGTAAAAAATATAATAATTGAGGGCATGGGTGTTTCTACAAATGATTTATTTTCAATTATTTTTAAAAAAATCATATAAATAAAAGATATAAATGAGAAAAAAAATGAAAATAAACCTAATATTCCAAGTGTATAAAATGCTGATCGTTTTTTTTTTGAAAATTTCATAAATATCAAATCTATAAAAACTCTAAAAACTCTTTCGAATCCATATTTACTTTCCCCCTTTATTCTTGGTCTGTGATTAACTTCTATTTCAATAACATTAATTTCATTACTAATTTGAGCTGCAAATAATCTATGAAAATCTCCAAAAAAATTACTTATATCAATCATTCTTCTATTAAATATTTTTAATGAACAACCCTGATCTAATATTTTTGAATTCGTAAGTTTTCTTACAATAAAATTAGCAATTTTACTTGGTAAAACTTTAGTCATATATGGATCATTTCTTTTTTTTCTATAACCATGAACTAGGGCGTTTTCATTTTTACTATAAACATCTATCATCTTAATTATATCATGAGGGTCGTTTTGAAGATCTCCATCTAACATAATTATATTATTATAGTTTGAAATATCTATTCCGTTCATAATTGACTTTGATTGACCTAAATTATAAATATTTTTTACAATTATTGTCTTGATAGTGTTGTTTAATTTTTTAAGAATTTCCAAAGTATTGTCTGTAGAACCATCCTCTACATAGATTATTTCAAATTTATGATTGGTATTTTTAAAGCTTGCAAGTGCTTGTAAAATTTCTGAATTCAACTGAGTAATATTTTCAGTTTCATTATATAGGGGTATAATTATTGAAAAGTCCATTATTAGTAGACTATAGTATAAAACAATATTATATAATATTTTTTTTATAATCATGTGTGGAATTTTTGGAATAATTGGAAAAACAGATATTGGACTATTAAAAAAAATGTCTAAATGTCAATTATATCGAGGACCAGATAATCAAGCTTTTTTTACTGATAAAAATCATAAAATATCTCTTGGGATGAATAGATTGGCAGTAATAGATAAGAAAAAAGGAAATCAACCAATGTTTTCTCATGACAGGCGGCACTTGTTAATTTTTAATGGAGCAATTTATAACTTTTTAGAGTTAAGAAAATATTTAGAAAAAAAAATTCATTTTAAAACTAATTCTGATACCGAGGTATTAATTAATTCTTTTAATTATTGGGGAAAAAAATGTTTCACTTATTTTGATGGGATGTGGGCAGTGGCAATTTATGATTTTAAAAAAAAAACAACTTTTTTGTCCAGAGATTATGTTGGTCAAAAACCTTTATTTTATAATCATGAGAAAAATAATTTAATTTTTTCCTCTCAAATTAATGGAATATTTCAAGTTAAAAAACAATTCGAATTTTCAAAAAAAAACGCACTTGAATATTTTAAATTTAATCATTATCCGGCTCCTTTAACTGGTTATAAGAATTTATTACAAGTTTCACCAGGTGAAATTCTAGAGTTTAAAGGAAAAAAAATCAACAATCAAAATTATTGGCAAATTGAAAAAGGAGGTAATTATAATTTATTCTTTAAAAGAAATCGTACAGATACAATCAAAGAATTATTTTTTAATATAATTAAAAGATTTTCTATAGCTGATGAAAAAGTTGGCTTATGTCTAAGCTCAGGTTTAGATTCTCAATTAATAAAGGTTAATTTAGAAAAGATTTTTAAAAAAATAAAATCTTTTACTATTGGATTTAAGGATAAAACATATGATGAGTCTAGATTTATAAGATCATCTTTAAAAAATAAAAATTACAAAAAAGTACTATCTAAAAAAGACTATAAAATAATTTTTAATAAAATCAAAAAAAATATATATTTTCCATTTGGAGATGCATCAGTCGTTCCAACTTATAAAGTATTTAATTTAGTAAAAACACAAACTAATGTTACCATAACAGGCGATGGTGGTGATGAACTTTTTTTTGGTTATTTGGCTTTTAAAGGTTTCTATATTATAGAGAAGATTAAATTAATATTTCCAATTTTTATCTTGAAGATCTTTAAATTTTTTTTTGGAAATTTAAAAATATCTGACAAGTACCTCGATAATAAAAAAAAAATAAGCTATTTTTTTAAATATATTGATAAAAAAAACTATGAAGCGCTAGTTTTTTGGATTTCTAATTTTGATAAATTTGAAGAAAAAAATTATTGCAAAAACAATATCTCAAACAAATCAAATAATTTAAATTTAATAAAAAAATTATATCAAAGATATTCAGATAAAATGAAGTTTTCACAGATATATTTTTTTAAGTATTATTTGCCAGTAATTTTACTCAAAGCAGATTTTTCGAGTATGTTAAATTCTGTTGAAAGTAGGGCTCCGTACTTATCAAAAGACCTTGTAAACTATTCACTAGATCTACCCACAAAAAAAAATTTTAGTTTATTTTTTCAAAGGTCTTTAATGAAAAAAATATTCAATAGTGACTTTAAAGAGATAAATGAGAAAAAGAAACATGGGTTTGCTTTCAATAAGCGAGAAATTTTAAAAGATAGGAGTTTTATTTATAGAAATATAAAAAAAAAATTTATGATTAATAATGAGTATTTTAATAAAAATTATAATTCTTATTTAAACGGAAATTTGAATTGCGAGCAATATTTATGGAATGAAGTGATACTTAATTTAAGTAGACAAAATTTAGAACAATAATTTTGAGGATGATTAAAAAATTTCCAAAAATAGAAATAATTTTGGTAATCTTATTAATTTTTTTATTTTTTATTACACGGGTAAATATTATAGATTATGGTTTACCTTTTTTTCAGCAAGAAGATGAAAATGCTTTTTTAAAAAATACTATTTCTTACATAAGTTTTGTAACCAGAATAAAAAGTGAGATGTCTGATCCATTTTTAGCGCCTCTAATAAATTTATTGTTAACCTTGAAAATTTTATTTGTTAATGAATTTATTATGAATGGTTCAGCCCTGTCTGAAATTAAGCAAAAAGTCTATAACGACCCATCTATTATGATTATTTATGGAAGGTATATTAGTTTAACAATCACTACCTTAAGTTTTTTTCTTTTATATTTAATTTTTAAAAAACTAAAGATTAACTTTTTTATTTATTTTCCTCTTATGGTATCGTTATCTTTTTCTTTATTTACAACACCTATTTCCCTAGTTAATGGTAAAAATTCTTATTATTTTTTCTTTTTTCTTTCACAATTGTATTTTCTAATAAAGTATTATTGTAAAATAGAAAAATTCAATAGAAACACATATTTTTTATTTTCTATTTTAGCTGCTTTTGCCTGGGGTGTAAATTATTGGGGTGCAATAGTCTCAATTTATGGAATTTGTATTCTTCATTTTAAAAAATTTAAATTTAAAAATTTTCAATACCTTGTCTACTTTTCAATGGGGCTAACTGTATTTGGTATTTTGCCAAGTTTATTTTTTGAAGATATATACTTCTTTTCTTATTTCCTTGAAGGTCAGGTTGATCAGGGAAAATATTTTTCTATTTATGAATTTTTAAATAATTCTTTAGAAAAGTTTTTATTTTCAATTCAAATAATTTTTAATACTGAGATATTTATAACTATTTATCTTTCTTTATTCTTATTTTATATTTTAAAAAATTTTGAAAATAAAAGAATTCTAATTTTATTATCACTGCTTGTACTTGAGCCTATTATAATAATGTCACTTTCCGGAAAGGAATTGATACCAGAGATAAGATATTTCTCTGGAATGATTTGTTTAATGTTCATATTGACCGCACTAATTATTAAAGATATATCAAATTATTATAAGTCAAAATCTATCATTCTAATATTTGCAATAATAAACGTTGCTATTATTTATCCAAAAATAATTAATAATATAAAATTAAATAATATATTTCTAACAAATCATACATTTATTAATTTTCATCAAAAAAACAAAAATATAAACCATGATATATTATATTTAATACCTCAATTAGATACTAGAAAAAATTCTAAAAATTTGAAATTTTATAAAGACCTTCATGAAAATAATATAATTAAAAATAAACTTTTTAAAAAAGATAATTATGAATCAATTTTAAGAAAAATTAAAATTAAAAAAGACTCTAACTTAAAATCAAAAAATGAAATAGTTTTAAATCTCAATGTATTTAATATAGCTTTATTTGAAATAAAAAATTTAGAAACTTTTTTTAATGAACTAGAAAAAAATTATAAATATGTTTCAATTCAAGAGAATAGTTTAAAATACAATGATTTATATAATTATATTAAATCTAACTACCATAAAATTGATCAACAGTATTATCATTCAGATTTAGATTATAATAATGGTTTGAGAGATATTGTGAAATTCTTATATAATGGAGGCTCATCAAAAAAACTAAATAACTTTGTCCTAGGAAACAATTATTCTCTATACAAATTAAATAAATAATTTAAATAGATTGCTATTTTTTAATTATCTAATAATAGATCATTTATGAAAAAAGTTCTTTTTATAACTTCATTAGTTACTATTTTTATTTTTTTATTAAATTTAAAGAATATCTATAAAATGTTACCAATAGAAAAAAAAGTAGTTGTTAAAAATTTTGTATTAGAAAAGTATGAAAATTTAAGTGATAGAAGTAAAATATTAATAAGAGCTTTGAACTTGGAACCCTTTAAACAGCTCCAAATAAGATACAAAAGATTAAATCCTAATATAAATAATCTAAATAATGATTATAATGTTAAATTTTTACCGCTAAGCCAAACTGATAAATTTGATTTATCTACATATAAAATAAATTTTAAAAAAGAAAAAAGTATAAAAAATGATACTGGTTATGGTTTTTTTAAACCTTTTTTTATTGAAATCTCGAATGATAATTTAATAATAATTAATAATGATGGTGAGATATTATTTTTACAATTAGATAAATTTTTCATAAAAGATAAAAAAAATCTAAAGTTTAAATCAATAAAGACAAACCTAAGATCTAAAGGAAACCAAAATTCAAAAATTATGGGAACCTTGATACATGAAGAAAAAATTTACATCTCACATTTAAATTATGACGGTAACTGCCAAATATATAATATTTCACACGCAAATATAAATTTTAAAGATTTAATTTTTAAAAATTTTTTTAAATCAGAAAGTTGTGGTGAAAATCTAAATGCTGGCAGAATGAAAATTTTGAACTTTAATGGATCTGATGGTTTACTTGCAACAATAGGTGGTGAAAAACTTAATGAACCCTCAGGCAAACCCCAAGATTTAAATTCTGATATAGGAAAAATAATTTTTATTGATTTTAAAACAAAAGAAAAAAAAATATATTCAATGGGCCATAGAAACCCTCAGGGCCTTTTCGTAGAAGGTGATTTAATAATAGCAACAGAACACGGGCCAAATGGAGGTGATGAAATAAACAGAATTGTATATGGAAAAAATTATGGTTGGCCGATAGCTTCATATGGTAAAGCGTATGATCATGTTAAAAAAAATAAAGATAAAAAATATTTAAAAGATCACTTTAGTAACAATTTTAAAGAGCCTATTTTTTCATTTATACCATCTATAGGAATTTCTGAAATAATAAAAATTCCTAATAAATTTTCTACAAATTGGCATGGAAACTTTCTATTGGCTTCATTGAATGGAGGGAGTTTGTATAGAATAAAGTTTAATTCAACATTTGAAAAAATTATCTATAAAGAAAGAATTTTTGTTAATAAGCGAATAAGAGATCTTAAATACACGGAAAAATATAATGCAATTATACTAGCTTTAGAAGATTGGAAAGAAATAGGTATTTTAAAGCAAATTACTAAAGATTAATTATATTTATTTCACTTATATTAAATTCTTTAAATATAACTTAAATTTTTTTATATTTATTTTTATAGTATTTTAAAGTTTCTAATAATCCAACTTTAAAACTAGTTTTTGGTTTCCATCTTAATATTTTTTTTGATTTTTTAATATCTGCAAATATGATTTTATTTTCATCTTTTCTTAATTTAATTTTATCATAAATCGGCGAGCCTTTTTTATAAAATTCTCTTATAGAATTTACTACGAACTTTAATGAAATTTTCTTTCCACTTCCCAAATTGAAAATTTGGCCTTTTGCTTGTTGATTATTTAAAGCTTTTAAAATTGCTTCCACTAAATCATCTATATAAATAAAATCTCTAATTAAATTTCCATCCGCACAATTAAATTTTTTATCAAAAAAGCATGCTTTCGCTGCTATCGGAATTAACCTATTCGTTTCCTGTAATGGGCCATAAACTTGATAGATTCTAAAAATAATAGAAGGAAATTTAAATTTTTTGAATGCATTTATTAAAAAAAATGTACTTTTTAATTTATCTTTGCCATATTTAGATTTAGGTCTGCATATTAAATTTTCATTTTGCAAAGATTTTATTCCACCATATTCTGCACTGGTCCCTAAATTTAAAAAAGCTTTTATGTTGGTATTTTTGAAATATAAAAAAATATTTTTTACAATTTTAAAATTATGATTCTTATAATTTAACTTATCATTATTATTTATATAGCCAGATGCATTTACGATATAATCATAATTTTTTTCAAGAATACTTAAATTTTTAAAATTTTCTAAATTTATATTTTTATAATTTACTTTACTTACAAATTTAATTTTTTTGGGATAGTTTTTTGAGATACTGGTTACATCCCAGCCTTTTGTTATGCATTTTTTTGATAAATGGTATCCTATAAAGCCAGATCCTCCTAAAATTAAAATTTTAGTTTTTTTTTTCTTGTGCATTAATTAAGTCTTTTAAATTCAGATATGGCAATAGGTGTTTCTAAAATATTATCTATATTTATATTTTTTTTTTCACATAGTGAAATTTGTTTAAAAATTTTTCTCATATTTAAATAATATTTTTTTAGTATTTTATCTGTATGCTTTATCGATGGGTAAAATACATTTGATCCTAAAATATTTTTTTTTAATAACTCTTGGCTTATTAGCGTTTTATATTTTTGTGAATCATTAGAATTTATCAAAAAAGATGGTAAAGAATCCATACCTTGAATATTGATTTTTAAATGATATTTTTTTGAACAATCTAACCAAAACTTTTTTATTTTTTTTCCTATTGAGTTAACTTTTTCCCAAGATTTAATTTTTTTCATTTCCTCTATTGTTGCTAGGGCAGCAACAAATCCAATTTTTTCGGTCCAAAAAGTACTACTTATAAAAGTTTCATTAGCCATATTCATAATTTCTTTTTTTCCAATAACTGCATTGATTGCATAACCATTTCCTATCGCTTTTCCAAATATGGCCATATCAGGATTTACTCCATAAACTTTATGTAAACCTCCATACGTACCTCTAAAACCAGTAGTACATTCATCAAAAATCAAAACTATTTTATTTTTTGATGCAATTTCTCTTACTTTTTTGAGAAAATTATCTTTTGGTAATATATTTCTTACCACTTCCATTTTTATTACACCAATATTTTTATCTCTGATTATTTTTTTTAGTTCTTTAAAGTCATTATATCTAAATGGGAAAACTGTCCCTTTTAACTTTTTTGGGACACCCTTTATTGAGAGATTTTTAAGCAAATGCTGTTCAAGATTTTTTTTATTCATCAGATTTGAAGAAAGGTACCAGTCATGCCAACCATGATATCCGCAAACAGCTATATTATCTTTGTTAGTGAAAGCTCTTGCTAATCTTATTGCTACTGAATTGGCCTCACCTCCTGTCCTAGTAAATCTTGCCATATCTGCCCATTTATGAATTTCTACCAATTTTTCTGCTAACAAAATTTCATAATTAGTATTTAGTGTACTCATGTTTGATTTTTTAATTGAGTTAATAACTTGATTGTCTATTTTTGAATTAGCATATCCCAACACATTAGTGCCAACTCCCATGAATGACATATCTATATACTTTTTATTTTCTAAATCCCAAATGTAACAATCTTTGGCTTTTGAAAAATACGCTGGCCACTTCTTTGGTAAAAATAGATCTGGATTTTTTGAAAAAAGCATTGTTCCTCCAGGTATAATATTTTTTGCTCTTATCCACATCTTTTGCCCTAATGGCATTGAAGCTCCCTCATCTCTTTGTGTGGTATTATTTTTTGAAAAAAATATTTTTTTTATATCTTTTGAATTAACTATTTTTTCCCAGTTAAAAAATTTTTTTTCAAATTTTTTAAAAGCAAATTCAACAAGTTCAGTGTCTTTTTTTTCATCTACTGTTAACCTTAATTTTGATAAATCAGTTTTGTAACTAAAATTAAATTTTTTAATTTTTTTATTTCTTTTGATATATGGGGTTACATGCTCTCTTTCATATTTATTTTTAGCCTTTGTATGAGCTTCTTTAAGAGCTTTAAAAGTAAAAACCTCTGTATCAAGGCCATCTGGGAAGGTTGGTTTTAACGTATTGCTAACGTAATCAAAATTTTTATCTATTAATATACGTATCAATTTATCTATCAATTTAGGATCGGAAAATGGGCAATCAGAAGTAATTCTTATTATAATATCTACTTTATATTTTTTTGCTGCATCATAATATCTTTTTAAAACATTCTGCTCGTCACCCTTGAAAACTATAGATTTATTTTTTTTGAGTGTATTTTCTAGATTAATATTTCTTTTATTTTTTGGAATTGCAACAATAACTAAATCTTTTAATTTAGAATAACTTAATCTCTCTAATAATTTTAATATTAAAGGTTTTTTTAAAATTGGAAAAAGGACTTTTTTTGGAAATCTAACAGAATCCTCTCTAGCCTGAACAATAATAGCAATTTTTAATTTTTTACCCATGATCTAGGATCTACAATTCTTTCATCTGTTACTGCTAATCTCTTAAAATTACTAATTTTTATTGGATTTTGCATATATTTAATTATTTTCTTTAACTGATTAACACTATCAATGCCAACTACAATTTTGTCAATTTCATGAATACTTTTAATGAAGTTTAGTAAAAAACTTAATCTTGTAATATTTTTTTTAAAGCATATTTTATCAATTTTTTTGACTTTTTCATCAATTATTTCATTCACATTTTTTATTTTATTTTCTAACAATATGCCTTGTAAAAAAATAGATCGTACATGGATTTCAATTCCTAATTCTTTAATCTTTTTTAAATAATCATTTTTCAAAAAGCTTTGATTTAATATGTTAATTGGCAACTGAACAATATCGGGCTTAAAAACTTTAAGAATTTCTTTTAACTCTTTGACCTCATAAACTGAAACACCAATTTTTTTGACTAGTTTTTGTTTTTTTAGATGAATTAAAGTTTTAATAATAATTTTTCCTTTACTAGATAATAAATCATTTGGATTGTGTGCTAAATAACCATAAATTTGCTTTGTCTTTGTTTTTTTAAGAGTTTCTTCTAAATTTTTTTCTATAAATTTCTTCACACCAATATTTTTATCTACTTTTGAAAATTTAGAAGTTAATTCAAAGTTGTTTGTCTCATTCATGCCTAAGATTTCTTCACTTTTTCCATAGTTATTAGCTGTATCTATAAAATTAATTCCATATTTTTTGGCACATCTTAAAATATTTTTAATTTCATGTTTTCTAATATTTTTTTTTCTAATACCATAATCATTTTCAAAATTTGCAGAACCCAATATTATTTTGGAAAATTCACATTTTTTAATTAAGAAAATTTTATCTTTTTTAATTTTTAATATTCTAAATCCTAAATTATGGTAAAGTTTTTTTGCTTGTAAATTATAATGACTTACTGATATTATAAAATTTTTAATATTAAATTTACTCTCAAGGTAATTCATTGACTTTGATAAAACCTCATAACCAATTTTTCTACCTCTAAAATTTTTATCTCCAATTAATATTCCCCATGATGCTATTGCAGAATTCATAAAAATATTCTCAAATTTAATATTTCCTATATGTTTTTCTTTATAAAAAATTCCAAAAAAAATTAAATGTTTTTTTTTAATTGTTTTTTTATAATATTCTTTAAGTAGACTTATATTTTTAAAACTAATATTAACTAGATTTTTTTTTAAAGTGGTGTCACTGAGCCAAGATAGATAATTTTCATTAATGTCTTTTAAAACTAATTTTTTTAATATTATATTATTATTAATAAAAATTTTGTTGACCATATAAAAATTTATAATATTATTTTTTTAGTTTTTGAAATTATTTTCATATTTAATGAAAAAAGTAGCTCATAAAAATTGATTTCAATATCTTGTAATTTCCTGAAATCATATTTCCAAACTTTGAATTATCTTTCCTTTTCAAGGTCACTATATCAACATTACTAAATTTATATCCCTTCTTTATAAATGATAGTGACAAATCTGTTCCAACTGACTTATATCTTTCAAAAAAATTAAATTCTTTCATTTTTTTTAGATTATACGCTTTGAACCCACAAAATGGATCCTTTATTCCCCATTTTCTAAAAAAAATTATCTTTCCTATTTTTTCAGAAAATCTTTCAATGTAGGATCTATTTCCCAAAATTAAGTCATATCCAGACTCTATTAAATTTTCAAATTTTTTAAAATCGGAAGTCTTGTGTTGTCCATCTGCATCAAATGTTATTGCAAAGTCATAATTTAATTCAATTGCTTTAAATAAACCTATTTGCAAAGATTTTTCATAACCTAAATTTTCAGGATTTTTTATTAAAATAGTATTATTTTTTTTTGCTAGTTCAAAAGTTTGATCCTCACTATCATCATCTACAATAATTATGTCGGAGCAGTTTTTTAGCTCTTTTATAACGTTTATAATAGTCTTTTCCTCGTTATAAGCTGGTACTACTGTTACGATTTTAAATCTTCCCATCTAATTAAATCACCTTTTTCAATATTCTTTTTAAGTGTTTTGCCAACAACTTTTTTTAATTCAAAAGGCAATATGCCATTACTTGGGCATGGTCTTAAACTTATTATATCAGATTTCTTTAATTTTAATCCTTTTTGAAGTTTTTCTTTAGTTCGTATTGCTCTTCTTTGTAAAATAACTGTTTCATTTTCATTTTTTTCGATATTTTTTTCTTCAGACCCTAAACTATTTTCTAATTCCCGACTTCTTTCTATCATTTCCTTCCATGATTTTGGATTCATGGAAAATTTATGGTCTGGACCTTCTCTATCATTTTTATCTGTAAAATGTTTTTCTACCATTCTAGCACCTAGAGTAATAGCACCTAAAACTGTAGCATGGCCAATTGTATGATCACTTAAACCTAATGTAATTTTTGGATATTTTTTACTGAATGTTTTTAAAACATTTAAATTAATATAATTAAAATTATTTTTTTTAGCTGTATAGTTAGTGTTACATTGCATTAAGCAAATATCAGTATTCTTTTTTAATATAACTTTTACAGCTCTATCAACATCTTTTAGAGTTGACGCACCAGTTGCTAATATAACTGGTTTTTTTTTACTTGCAATTTTTTCGATAATTTCTAAATAAGTTATGTCTCCAGAGCCAATTTTGAAAGCAGGAACATATTCGTTTACATAATCTACAAGATCTAAATCATATGGACTTGTAAAAAAAACTATACCACATTCATCACATGCTTTTTTTAGTTTTTTAGTCCATTCTAAATTTATTGAAGCATCTTTATAAACTTCATAAACACTTTTTTTCCAAGTTGCTTGATGGCTTTTTTTTGATTTAAGTTTTTTAAAACCAAGGTCGCTGACAATTGTATCGGCCCTAAAGTGTTGAAACTTTGCAGCATCAGCGCCACTTTCAGCGCACAGATTTATTAAATCAATAGCTTTATTCAAATTACCATCATGGTTTGCAGCTATATCTGCAATGAAAAAAGTTGGATGTTTAATGCCAATTTTTTTATTTTGAATTTTCATTTTAAATCTAATTTTATAATTTGTTTTTTTATTATTTTTTTTAATAATGAAATTGTTAATTTATCCTTATTATTGCTACTATTATAACTAAAATTATCTTTACAGATTTTGCCTCCAAATTTTTTCATATAATTTTTTTTGTTCCAATAAAAAAATTCAGAGTTAGATGCAATAATAAAATTATTTTTATATTCAATAGCGTTTTGTGATTCTGGCTCTGATATTAATTCTTCATGTAATTTCTCACCTGGTTTTATACCAATTATTTTTATTTTTGATTCTGGCGAAATAGCATGAGCTAAATCAATAACTTTAAATGAAGGAATTTTTGGTACAAAAATTTCACCTCCAACCATTGAATTTAAAACCTTCATAACTAATTTGACACTTTCTTTTAACGTAATATTAAATCTTGTCATTCTTTTGTCTGTGATGGTAATCATCTTTTTTTTCGCACTTTTGATAAATAGAGGCAAAATTGACCCCTTACTTCCTAAAACATTTCCATATCTTACAACAGAAAATTTATTTTTATTCTTTCCAGCATAATTGTTAGCAGCAATGAATAATTTATCTGATGTTAATTTGCTAGCACCGTAAATGTTTACAGGTGAAGATGCTTTGTCTGTAGATAGGGCAACTACTTTTTTTACATTATTTTTCAAACAGGCATCAATTACATTTTGTGCTCCTATAATATTTGTTTTAACAACTTCAAATGGATTATATTCAGCAATAAGTACATGTTTCATAGCAGCTGCATGTATTAATATATCCACATCTTTTGTTGCAAATTCCAATCTCTGTAAATCTCTTACATCTCCTACTAAGAATCTTAATTTGTTTCGAAATTTTTGCAATTTTTTTTCCATTAAAAACTGCTTTTGTTCATCTCGACTATAAACCATTATTTTTCTTGGTTTGAAATTTTCTAATAAGTATTCTACAAATACTGATCCAAAAGATCCTGTGCCACCTGTTACTAAAATTGTTTTATTATTTATTATATTCATTTTTTAATTTATCGAAGTTAATGTAAGAAATTTATTTTACTTTATATAATTTATTAAGTAAACGGGTATTATTTAATATAATTTTCATTGTTTAAAATATAAATGTTTTCCAAGTAATTTTTCTATTGTTGCTAACTCTAGATCACTAAGTAAATTTTTAAATTTTAATAAATTATTTTTTGATCTTTCTAAATTGAAATTATCTTTGGGAAGATTAATATCTTCTAAAATAAACTTTGAAATTTGCTCAACAGTATTTTGATGTTTTAAAACAAAATCTTCGAAATTTATTTTTAATATTTTTGCATTCTCAAAATTTTGATCATCTATATTTTTAATCAATTTTTTATACCATTGACAAAAAATATTAACTTCTTTTGGATAAGAATAGGCCGATTTTTGTTTGAATTCAGAAAAAATATCTCTTGGATCTCTATAAGTTATAATAATATGTGGATTTTCATAAAATTTTGTGGAATTTGAAATGTCTGTAATACTTCCACCTTGGTCTAAAATAACGTTATTTATTTTTTTATTTTCAAAAAATAATTTAAATAAAAATTCATATGTTTCATCTTTAAATTTTTTATGGTCGACAAGAGAAACTATTTCATTTTTTTTTTTTAAATTAAACTTTTCATAAAATTTTGATTTAAGATAAGAAAAAAAATCTTGCTGATGTTTCATAAAAGTAGACTCACCAATATATCTAAATTCAATTATCTTATTAAGATATTCATCAAATAAGTGTTTTAATCTAAGTTTATTAGAAAAACTTTTTCCAGGTTTTGAGGAATTATCTGCGTTTGTATAGTAGTAAAAATTATTCTGAAACTGTTTTACTATCAAGTTTACTTGATTGGTTGACTTTGCTCTCAAAATTTTATCCTCTAAATCTAAAAGTCCTCCTGGATCATAGGTTAAGGAAAACTCCTTATCTGGAAATGGGTCAGTAAATTGATTGGTATTTTTTAAAAACTCATAAATTGCAGATGATCCGCTATAGCCAGTTCCGATAGTTATTATAGTTTTCATTTTTAGATAATGTATCTTCTGTAAATGGTTTTTATAAGGCACTTTAGAACGATACCAAGGTTTTGACTGTCTCTTTGTAAATTTAATTTTGTATTTTTAGGAATAGTAAATTTATAATTATAGGCTATTCTTTTTATACCTTCAATCAGCATATCTTTTTTTAATTTCATCATTTTATACAATACTTCTTCTGGGGACCTACATTTTGAAATATTTGTTGTTTTCTTAAAAATCACCTCACCTTTATCCAAGTTGTTGCTGAGTCTTTGAAGGGTAACTCCACCAAACTTTGCATTGTCAGCAAACTCGTAAAAGCCAGAGGGTCTACCTCTGTAGAAATTAGTATCAGCTGTATGAAAGCTTATTATGCCATTTTTAGATATATTTAGCATATCAGGGTGAATAATTTTATTTAAACCTAGCAAAATACATATATCACAATTTTTTTTTATAACTTTTTGAATTTTATTTTCAAATTTATATTTGTTTTGAAATTTTTTCATTTTAAAAAAAAATTTTTTATATTCATTAATATTAGGTATAACTTTATGAAGTGAAACTTTTTTGTTAAGTGTATCAATTTTTTCTTTAAAAGAATATTTTTTTTTAAATATCTCTGCAAATTTTCTTTCCATTAAAATCAAAGAATAAAATTTATGAAAAAGTATTAATCTTAAAAAACTAAAATTTTTTGGGTCTTTTTTTTTATTTTTTAATATAAAAAAAATGAATTTATTTTTTGTTTTTAAAAGTCTCTGAAGTTCTTCAACTTCATAGTTTTTAATGTAATTTCCATCAAGAAAGACTCCTATCTTCATTAACTATAATTATCGATTTTGAAATCTTTTGGTTTATCAAACTCTTGCCAATTACCACTTACTTTAACAGCTTTAGCTTTGATGTTGTTGTCAATGAGCACCTGAATAAAATCAGTAAAATAAAGATTTTTATAATGATTATTTTTAATATTAATGCTTTTAATAATTTTTTTAATTTGGTCAAATTTTTTATACGAAAACTTTATTAGCCCCATATACTGACCTTGGATTTCTTTATAAGTAGATGGTTTTTTTCCAAGTTGAACTATAAATTGATTTTTAATCAACATCGTCTCCAAATCTTTTAGTGGATCTTTCATCCTCTTTTTCCAGTAAGATAAATAATTTTTATCGACACATACACCTATATTACTATTATCTTTTATTAGTTTATCAAAAATTTTTTTTTTAAAAATAATATCTCCATAAACAACAACTAGGTCTCTTTTCTGATTTAATAATGATTTTGCTTTCAAAAAACTGTAATACATATTTGTTTTTTTAAAATCTTGATTAATAAAGGTTTTAATCTTTTTATCTTTTAAATGGCTTTGAATTTTTTTTGCTTGATAGCCTAGTACCATATGTATTTTAATATTTTGAAATTTTTTATAAACATCAAATTGATAATCTAATAAATATTTTTCTTTAAAATTCATTAGAGGCTTTGGATTTTTTAATGTTTTATTTCCAAGCCTTCTGCCTCTGCCAGCTGCTAATATTAAAATATTAAATTTTTTCATTTTTTAAAGAATATTTTTTTTTCTAAACTCTTTTGTGTTTATCAAAAATTGTTTAATTATTTGTTTATCAAAATTTTTAAGTTTTCTCTCTCTTTCAGGATGCCACATAATTCCTAATATGGACTCCGTTTTATGTAAAAAACTTTCTACAGATCCGTCTTTCTTACATTTATAAATCGGTATCAAGTTTTTATGCATTTTTTCTAATCTTATCTTATAATTGTGGAAGCTATTTACTGTAGCGTTATTTTTTAAAGTTAAACTTTCAACTACATGTCTTGTCTTAACATGACCTTTTATTTTAATTAGTTCTCCATTAAAATATTTATTTATAACTTGCATTCCTCTACAAATTCCAATCAAAGGAATTTTTTTTTTAATGCTAAGAGATATCAATTTAGCTTCATTTTTATCTCTTAATATAAATTTGCCTATACTAGAACCACCAGTTAGAACAATACCGTCAATATTAAAATCTTTCAAATAATCACCTGGTTTTTTAAAAAAATTACTAATTGTTATTGGTTTAAAACCTAATTTATAAAAGGTTTCTATTAGGCGAATATCTAATTGATCGTAATAAGTTTTTCTTTTTTGATCATAGTGAATAGCTTGACTTATCAAAATTTTTTTCATTATTCTATTCTTTCAAGTATTTTATTTATTGGATCAAGCTTAACATAGTTACTCTGCTGCATCTGTAAAAATTTTTTTTTTCCTACGCCGATAGCAGCTGGTAAATTTAATTCGCTTGTTCTAATTGCCATATGAGAATTTGCTCCTCCAAACATCGTTATTAGCCCTGCAATTTTTTTACTAAATATCCAATCATATCCTGGGTCGGCCGACTCAATAATTATAATCTTATCTTTTAAAATTTTACTTCTTGTGTAATTTTTATCTATTAATAATATTTTTTTAGAAATAGAAAAATTTCCTATAAAATTTGGTATACTTTTTAAATGTTCTATTTGTAATATATCTTTAATTTCACTTATAATATGGGGCAATTCATAGTTCTTATTAATATTGTATATTAACTTATTAGAAGAAATTTTATTTCTTATCTTTTTAATTTTTGTTTTTTTTATTGAAAAAATATCTTTAAAACTTAGATAAGCAATGTCATCTAATGATAAATTGTTATCTTTTGAAATTTCTTTGATTAATTCCAATATCTTATTTACATACTTGGTAAAATGGAATTTGGATAATTCTCGCATTTCAATTGAAATTTTTAAGAAATTTTCGATTTCAGATGCGTTTTTTAAATCAAAAATTTTTTTTGATTGAATATATTTTAAAAAAATACTTTTTTGTTTTTCCCAATTCTTATTATTTGTACGATTTATAAATTGATTATTTTGTAGTATATCATTCAAAATTTTATTTCCGTTATCAGAATAATTACTTGAGGTAATATCATAAGTGCCAGGTCTAAGATGTGAATATTTTTTAATAAACTTATTTTTTTTTAATCTATTTTTTCCAGATAAGTTAGCCTCTAAAGACATAGTTTTACTCACAGTATTTAAATTATTTAAAAATTCATCAAAAGCTATTTGTGAAATAATATTTTTTTTTACCGCATCTTTAAAAATTGAAATTGAAATAAATGCAATTCTGGCAAAATGTGCAAAAGGTAAAGTTCCATTTATTTTGCATTCCTTAACTAATTCTCTAATCTTATCAAATTTATTAAATTTTTTATTAATTATAATTTCATAATTATTGTTAAGTTTTTCAATTTTTTTTTTAGAATCATTAAATATTTTTATTATATTGGTATTTATTTTTTCTAACCCTGTTTTTAACTCATCAACTTCATTCTCAGAAAATTTGGCTTTTTTTAATTTTTTTTTCCAAAGGTTAAAATTTGGTGTATAAAAAGTTGGTATCACTTCAAACTCAATTTTATCATGTAGATGTTTATTTTTATTTAATACTTCATTATAAAATTTTAAAAATTTTTTTTCTAAGTTAGGATTTATATTTTTTGGTAAAAAAGAATTGAATGTTTTATTTACATTGACAAAAGGTGTTCCAAAAAAATTAAAAAGTAATTTAGGTTTTTTTAAATACTTATATCCAAACTGATCTCTTTGTTTGGCCCAAACTTTATTAGTTACAAGCTCTTCATATAATGAAAACGATAAATTATTAGGTTTAAATCCAATTATTTCTGCAGGATTCCAGTCTGGCATATAACCTAACAAAATGGGAAGGTAATCTTTATGCTTCAATTCTTTGATGTTTTTTTTAAATCTATTCAGTTCTCTCTTATTATTTTTAAAAAAATCATTTTTAGAAAAACTTTTTGTTAACTTGGAAACAATTGGCCTTATTTGGAAAATAAAAAGTTTATCATTTTTATCTATAGCAAATTCAATATCTAAAGATTCATATAAAAAAAGTTCTTCAATTTCTTTGCATGCTATTATTATTCTTTTTATTGTTTTATTTTCTATTTTTTGAATATCTAGATTGTATTTACTTATAGTGAAAGTTTTGTCATTTTTACTTGAACCAGCAGTTATGCTTGAGGTATCGTTCGATTTAAATTCAAGATTAATTATGTATGATGGAAAGGAGCTCTCCATATTGGATGTAAAAACCACACCATTACATTTAATATTTTTTGCACTAGGTTGAATCAAAATTTGATTTTTTTTATTGGAATTTCCAAAAGATTTAATGACATTTTCAACTTTATTATGAAATGGATTTTTTGTTTTTACGTTGTTAAATGATAAAAATTTTCCAGCACCCGAATAGTAAAAATTATCCTCATCGAAGGAACTTGATCTAATTATAATTTTTGAAGAAAATTTTTTTATTTTAGTAATTATTTTATTTTTGTTCTTGAACCAATCATAAACAGTAAATGAAATTTGAGGGTATACAAAAGATTTTTTTAAAAATTTTTTTGCAAATAAAAGAGTATTAGCTTTACTGCTTATTAAGTATTTTCTAACATTTTCAAAATCATCTTTTATTTCTATCCATTCATCTCCAATATCTATAATCTTATAAGATAGATTCTTTTTAATTAAAATATCAACTAGGTCAGAAATTTGTAAATTTGATATCTTTAAATTTTTTTTTTTATATTTTATTATTTCTTTTATAGCTTTTGCTTTTATTTTAACTAAACCTATAAATTCTGAATTTGCATTTTTTTTTTTTATTTTTGATCCTATTGAATGAATTTTATTTTTCTTAATATTTAAGTACTCTTTTCCTTTTTCAAATTTAATATTTTTTGAACTAGATATAACACTTATTTGTTTTTGGGATTTAATTAAGCGAGTTAATACTTTTGGATTAAAAATGATATCACTATAGACAACTATAATCTCATTAGTTTTTTCAAAATCAGCAAGTAATAAACTAGAAAAACTTTTTGTATTTTTCCATTCTTTGTTATGTATCGTATTAGCCTTTATTTTTTTTTTTAATGATTTGTGCTTAAAACCACTAATAACAGTTATTTTATCAGAATATTCAGACAAAATATTTTTAAGTACATCAAAATTATTAAAATACTTATTTTGATTGAAAAAAATACTTGGATTTGATCCATAATGAGGTTTACCCGCAGCTAGTATTATTACTTTTTTCATTTTGATGAAATTAAATAAAACTCCTTACTAATTTTCTTTAATTTTATATTTTTTTTTATTTTTAGAATCTTTTTAAGATTATAAAAAAATTCATTAGCTTCATTAAAATTAAAATCTAAAAATTTATGAAATATATATTTTCTCAAATCTTTTTTTCCTTTTAAGAATAAAATTAAGTTCGTTAAATGAAAATTGGTTACTTCAAATAAAATTAATTTAAGTTTAATTAAAATGATATTATTATAATCAAAAAAATTTTTTCTTTTGATAAAACTTTCCCAAATTCTTATAATTTTATTAGTCGAAAGTTCATTATCTAGGTATAGAATTCTTTTATTTACTATTGTTTTTTTATCGGGGATTATAAATTTTCTTTTTTTTATAAATTCTATTACCTTTTTTTTGGATTGAAAATTTATAGAAAAATCTTTTGCAAATTCTCCAAACTTATGTCCTTTAGTTTTAATTGGTATAAAATTTATGACTGGTGTACTGGAAATAAAAGCCTCCAATGAAGAAGTGCATCCATTTTGGATTACTATTTTTGAATTTTGAATCAAGGGAGCAATGTTTCCTTTATCTTTAATTTCAACATTTTTTAATCTGCCAATATGTTTTTCCCAAAATTCTTTTTTTTCACTTGGGTGAGGTCTAAATATTATGTTTTGATCACTAGACAAATTTTTTGATAAATATTTAATAAGATTAACAAATTTAAACATTACTTTTTTTTCATATT
>Ga0209632_10001557_pt1 | contig 22996 bp, 14 predicted proteins | sample COG_10_FD_184754 | JGI IMG/M metagenome (GOLD analysis project Ga0209632, IMG submission 184754) | Pelagic Microbial community sample from North Sea - COGITO 998_met_10 (SPAdes) (version 2) | ecosystem: Environmental > Aquatic > Marine > Neritic zone/Coastal water | place: Helgoland, sampling... | reverse complement strand
TTCACAAGTGATAAGAATTGTTTAGGCAATTTCTTTCTTGATAAAGGCCATAAACGTGTTCCACTACCACCACATAAGAGGACAATATTCATCTATATAATAGAAAAATATTGTTCAAAACTACAAAAATATTTACATCTCATTTTGTAAAATTTCCATTGTATCTTGGTATTTAGTTACATGATGTCCTATGACTCTTGGATCATTGTATATTTCGAAATCATTTCCTCCTTCATGTGTTTTATCACCAAAAAAGTGGATTTCATCATAATGTTCTTGGACAAACTGTAAACAATATGTTTTGTCCCACCCTTCGGGAAATACATCTACACTAATTTGTCCTCCAATTGAATATTTGATTTTAGGTAGTTCTTTCAAATTATTTTCATAAATATAAACTTCCCATTGGTTTTGTATTTTCCGGATCATTTCTTCGCGATAATGATGTATTTTATCAAACTTTTCAAATTCTTCACGTTCTTCTTGATTACACGCACGACCAACTGGTGAAAGATTCAGCATACCGTTACGAAATTCAATAAATGTCCCACGCTTTACTGGACATTCAATTGTGGACAAGACACTTAATGTAATATTGATCAATTTTTGAAAATGAGTTTCGCCTAAAGTTTTTACAAAACTTTCCTCGTGAATACAAACGTTGTCTTTGTATCCTAGAAGTCCATTTTCTGAAAATCGCCAATAAAATAAATCAAAATTCTCTTCTCCAAGTTGTTCTAATTGTTTTTCTAAATTGGATCCGCCAACAAATCCTAAATGAACATTTTCCTTTTGTTTCAATTCTTTTAACATTTCCAACATTTCATTTTCTACACGTTTTCTTGGAACAGTTAATGTTCCATCTACGTCAAACAACAGAAGTTTCATTATATTTTGATACAATATAATAAAATAACGATTATATTTATTCAATTGTTTATTATTATTCATTTGTTATTTGTTTTGTAAAATATCTACCAATAAATCCAGTTAATAATAACAAACCTGGTACAAAAATAGACAATATTGTAGGTTGAATTGAAATAACTTGTTTTGCAGTTTCTTTTTTAGAGACTTCATGATCTGTTTTCCCATTTAAGTAGTTTGTCATTGTTTTAATGGCAATATGACTTGTTTTATCCACACCTTCAATAGTGTTGGAACCATTGTGAGTACCAAAGATGTTTTGTGGAAATTTGCGTAGAGGATTTTCGTTTTTAAGAGGTTCTATTTCAAATACATCAAACGCAACACCATCAATATGTCCACTTTCTAATAATTCTACTACATCTTTTTCACATACAACCGGTCCACGCGCCACATTAATAATACGAACTCCCTTTTTCGCATTAAGAATAACTTGTTTATTAATTAAATGATGCGTGTGTTTATTTAAAGCACACGTAACAAAAATGTAATCACAGTCTTTACACGCTTCGTCGAGTGTGGTAATGTGCGCTTTATATAATCCTTTGTCTACTTTTAATTCCGGATTATAAACACATTCAATGGTGCCATTTTCTAATTGTTTAAATCCTGGATCAGATACATGTACATCTAAGTTGAAAGCAAGTAGTTTTCGAGCACTACTTCTTCCAATATCACCAAACCCTATTAAACATACCTTTTTCCCAGTTAAAGATGTTCCGCAAGGTTTGTTCCATTGACCTTTTTTTACACCTACATCAATTTCAAATAGTTTTCTAGAAAGTCCAAGAAGGAATCCAATTCCTACATCGGATACTTCTTCACCAAACACACCTGGAATATTGGTAATGGGAATATTGAAGTCTTTACACGCTTCAAAATCCACATTATCAACACCCACACCCCATTTCACGGCAGCTTTCAACTTTCCTTTGACACCAGCTTCAAATACTTTCCGTGTTGCTGGATCATCACCAATAATCCACCCGTCATATTGCGGTACAAGTTCAATTAATTCTTCTTCGGTCATAATTTGAGTAACATGAGCACAAAATATATCTAAACCTTTTTCTAAAGCAGTTTGTTTATAACGGTCAAACTGTTTCAGCATAGGGGGGCATGTCAATAAAATTTTAAACATTATATATTGCGACAATACAATATGTAATAAAATAGAACTAATATGACTGATTAATCTTACTATTTTCTTCATAATAAATGATAGATTTGTAAGCACCATGTTCTTCATAAAACCATTTTGTAAATTTAATTATAGAATGTTTTTGTTCAACAATATTTTTAACAAAATTATTCAGACTATTGGATTCACGTTCATGACGTTCGTTTAATATTGATTCTTTTATACCATAATTTTCGGTTTCAATAAATTCAATATGAGAATTAAATATAATTGTATTAAAATAATTAAAAATGACTTTTGCTCTTGGCATGTGAAAATTTGATGTAATCAATGAGAAATTTTTTATTTTCAAAGGTTGAATATAATTTAAGTAAGCATAATATCCATTCGCAATTGTATCATATGATGACCATTCTCTATATATGTCTTTCGGATTTACCGGACCGTTCTCAGTTAAATATATTGCGCATGAAGTAGATTCATGTATAACATAATTCTGTTCATTTAATATGGGTGCTTTATGATATGTTCCACCACCCATGACAATAATTTTACATGGTTGAAATACGATATGTTGATTATATAATTCAATTGCTTTATCTAAACGTAATTTAACAAATTCGTTTACTTCTCCATTTGATTGTAATCCACCGGCAAGAACAAAAATATATTTAATTTCTTTACTGTTAAATAATTGATCTCGGTTATTAGGTTGCTTTATTATTCTTTTTTTTTCCCAACCATTTAAAATTAAATCATTCGAATCCATAATTTATATTATAATTATAAAAAGAATTACGGATTATTCATTTTATATTTCATAATGAGAAAGTGTATTATCATTCCTATCAAACACTCTTCTAGTCGCGTTCCTGGCAAAAATTATCGCGATTTTAATGGAGAACCTCTAATGAAAATTGTTTTGAATACAATTATCCAATCCAAATCATTGGACACAATTGTTATTGATACAAATAGTGATACTGTAAAATCAATCCTAAAAGACTATAATGATGAGCGAATTATTGTGTATGATCGCCCGGAACATTTATGGGATGGTAATACACCAACCAATGTATTGCTAGAAAACGTCATCCAGGATTTGAATTTAGATCATGAAATCATTTTACAAACCCATGTTACAAATCCATTATTAACTTTAGACACGATTGATAAATGTATTTCACAATTCGTAGAAAAAGAAAAAGATGGATACGATAGTCTTTTCACAGTAAAACAATTACAAACACGATTATATACGTTGGAAAATGAAAAAGTGAACGCTCTAAATCATAATCCCAATGAATTGCTTCCGACCCAAGATTTAGAACCATTGTACGAAGAAAACTCCTGTTTGTATATTTTTAAACGCGAGGTTTTGTTTAATAAACACCATCGTATTGGTTACAAACCATTCATGTTTGTCATGGATGATATTGAGTCTAGCGACATTGATACAGAAACTGATTTTATACTTGCCGAAACACTACACAAAGAATTGGTGCTAAATAAATGTTCAAAAAAACGTGTTGTCTTAGTAACGGGCGCTTCACGTGGTATTGGTTTAGAAATATGTAAGAAATTCTGTAAACAGAAATGGACAGTGGTGGGAATAGCGCGATCGAAAGATTTTCATCATCCTTCCATTGATACATATATTTCGAAAGATTTGACTTCTCCTAATTCGGCAAAAGAAATTATGGACATTGTCCAAGAAAAGTATGGACGTTTGGATTGTATAATCAATAATGCTGCGTTACAAATTTGTAAACCTGTATGGGAAATGGAAGATGACGAATGGTCAAAAACTTTCGATTGTAATGTGAAAAACGTCTATTTGTTTGTAAAACATGGTTTGTCTATGTTGAAAGAATCTAAGGGAAATATTATTACAATTGGTTCAGTTCACAGTGTTGTAACATCGAATGAAATTTCTGCTTATGCCAGCAGTAAAGCCGCACTTGCCGGATTAACACGTAATTTAGCCATTGAATTGGGACAATTTGGTATTCGGGCTAATTGTATTTGCCCAGGTGCGGTAGATACACCCATGTTACGTGATGGTTTAAAACGGGGTCACGCAGGAAGTGGAACATCGGATGAATTAGTAGAGTCATTGGGAAAATCCCACTTATTAGGAAAAGTAGGACAACCCGAAGAAATTGCCAATTTTGTTTTGTTTGTTGCGGACGATAATAATGGGCGTTTTATTAATGGAGCCAACTTACTTATTGATGGTGGCGCATGTGTTAAATTATCTACTGAATAAGCACATAATTTAGTATACAAATATAGGTTCTTCAACCCCTTTTTGCTCACTGTTTAACACATATATTTTTCCATTGTCTTTGCTATTATGATAAGCAGAACTTACTAACAACTTGTTCATATGTTCTCCACCAAAACAGCAACATGTAGTATATTTACATGGAAGGTCAATATGTTCTACTTTTTTGTGTTCTTGAAAGACATCAATCCCATAACCTTCCCATAAACAACTATAATATTGGTCATTTGCATCGAATGTAGCGCCATCTGGACAACAATGTTCATAACTATGTATTGGTACAGAATATTCATCAAAAATGGTTTTCTTATAAGAATCAGCATAATACATTTGGTTTTCACTATTGAAAGCAATACCATTGGAAATTCCAATAGTAGGAATCACTTCTTCTAAACAGTGGTTTTGGTATTTGTAAATAGATCCAATAGGTTGTTTAGGATCGTTCTTACACATGGAACCAATATAAAAAACGCCATTTTTCGAACATTTTCCATCATTTAGGCGTATATATGTATCATCAATTTTAGACAAATAATGATATGAGTTCATACGATAATCATATATTCCAATACCGTCTTGTAAAGCAACCATCATTTTACTTTCATCAATGAGTGCTAAACATGTTGGTTTCTTATCCATCTTGTGTTCTATTATACCCGTTTCATCATGATAGTGTTTGATTTTATAACCATCAATATCAACCCAATATAAGGTTTGGTTCATAGTATTCCATAAAGGACTTTCCCCTAATTTGTTTTCAGTTTGTATAATGTTCATATTTTTTTTGATAATAACTTAATATACTATTATATTAAAAATGTCTATACCCATTTATATTTTGAATTCAAGTAATCGTATTGATAAAAAAACACAAATGAGACATCAAATGAATAAATTAGGTACTATAAACTATAATTTACAGTCTGTTTGTGATATTCAAAACGAAATTGTGAAAACAAGTTTTGAAAAATATCAGACACAATATCCTTCTGAAAATATTTTAACTATTCAAGATGTTGCCTTTATACAAACTATGATCGGATTATGTTCTTTAATACAATCAAAATATTATAAACCTGTGTTAATATGTAGCAATGATCTATGTTTTCACAAAAATTATTACACGTTATTGAAAAAAATTCAAACCAATGATTTCGTTAATATATGTAATGTAACAAATATGGAAAATGATACATGTGGATATATTTGTAATAGTACTTTCAGAAAACAAGTTGTAAAATATGGATTGGAATGGTTTTTGAAAAATCATGTTACATTTTATCAAGGTTTACAAAAAATGGCAAATGAACAGATTATAAAAACCCATGTTCTCAACAAAGATTATCTAGTCCATCAATATAATGATTCCAATATTCCGAATTATATAGAACATAGTCAAATGAAACGAAAATTTGTCTTTATTGTTCCTAGTTATAACAATGAAAAATGGATTCAAAATAATGTTTGTTCTATGTTAAAACAAAATTATGAGCATTGGCGTATGATTTATATAAATGATAATTCGGATGATAAAACCGATGAATTGTTTCATGAACTCACAAAAGATCACAAAGACAAAATAGTGTACATTAAAAACGACGTAAAATATGGACAAGCATTTAATCGTTATACTGCGTATAATATGTGTGATGATGATGAATATTGTGTCATGTTAGACGGTGATGATTGGTTATGTGGTGAATATGTATTAGATTATTTGAATAGTTTTATGAATACACATAATGTTGACATAACATATGGTCGTTTTAGAGAATTTGTGAATAATAAAAATATTCCGGCATCATGGGTATTGGTTGATTACCCAAGTGATGTTAAAAAAAACAAATGTTATAGACAAGATGAATGGCGCTGTGTGCATTTACGTGTTATAAAAAACGAATATTTGAAGCAAATCAATCCATTGGATTTTATTATGGACAATAACGATTTTATTACTTGTTCTACTGATATGGTTGAGAGTTTTGCTTGTTTAGAATTATGTAACGGAAAACATAAAAAAGTGGAAGAATGTTTGATGGTATATAATAAAGATAATTCCGCAATTTATCCAGAATCACATTATAATAGACTCTATAAAGATCGGAAATTAGCAATACAGAAAAAAGTTCGTTCAATTACACCTTATATTAAACGCCAAAATAAAGATCTTGTAATTATAGATGTAGAACAGTCCAATTATAAGAAAGCAATACAATATTATAAAGATAATTATCAACAAACACATCATCTATTTTTAACACGTGATAGTTTAAAAGAATATTTTACAAATAGACTCAATTCATTTAATCTAACATTTATTGACAAACCTATAATAAAAATATACAAATAATATAAATGCCACATTATTTGTATAATCATTTTCATATTTTTATTCCATTATATGAAAATACAAATTATCAAACTGTAATTGATAAGTTTAACAAACAATATTATTCCAATTATTCAATTTATTTCATTAGTTCAGAAAATATAACAATTAATCATCCTTATATGCGCATTGTAACTATTGATCAAAATGTAAACCATACTATTTTACAAACATGTAAAAGTCTTCCTATAAATGACCTAATTGTTATATTAGAAGACGTGGATAAAAGTTTGAATGAAATGTGGTTACATAAAATGAATCAATATGTTCTTCATAATAAACCCATGTTATTGTTTGACAAAAACAAAACACATTATTGGATTGTGAAAGCAGGAATATTTATACATATTTTGAATCATGGTAATGAAAAAGATGATTTGAAACAACCTTGTTTTGACTTAATTCATGAAAATATTCATAACTATGACATGAATAATGATATTTTTGAAAAAGTAGAAGCGAAAAGTAGTGTTAAAACAGAATTTCCTCCATTAAAGAACGAAATACATTTATTATTAGCAACATATAAGCGCAATAAGAATGTACCTCTTGTATTAAATATGTTAAAAACGCAAACTGTAAAAAATATACATCTTCATTTATTGGATAATAATGAGGATACAAATACTCAAAAGGAATTGGATTCATTACTTGACCCTTTTTATAAACAACTGACTATTAGTTTACATCGATATAATAAAAATTTACATTGTTTTGGTCGTATTAGTGTGGTGAAAGAAATTATTCAACATCATATGATGGATTATATTGTCATATTTGACGACGATCAAATTTATCGTGAAACATGGTTAGAAAATATGATTTATAACGTGAAACCACTTAGCACATTAAGTTGGTATGGAAAAATATTTAAAGTATGTGATTATTGGAAATCTACATTATGGTATAATGAAATTGAAAAAATGGTACGACCTGAAGTCAAAGAATGGAGTTATTTTGGTCCAGGAGGTTCCATGATAGATATTCAATTATTTTCGTTCGAAGAATTATATCAATACGAGAAATATTCCCAAGATATTCGAGCAATAGACGATATATGGATGAGTTTTGTATTTAAAAAATATTTGAATATTACATTTCATCGCAACATAACACACCCAAAATGTTGTATTGACGCAAATAAATTACAAAAAATGACTTGGGCAAACATTAAAGACAAAAAATCAGTTTTGTTTAAAACATTATCGAAAAAATATGAATGGGACGTTACAAACACAACCCATAATTATTATAATATAAACTCCTTTTTTGATAAAATTTACGTGTTTTGTAATGACTTTACAAATTTGGAAAAATTTCGAAAACATCATATTTGTTTTCAATGGGTTCCATATGATAATTATGAAAAAAATGTCAAAGAACTTTTAGATCAATATGTGAATCAAAACATATGTATATTTCATGAAAATATTCAGTTTAGGGAGTTTTATTTTTACGATTGTCAAAAAATGGTTGAAAAACTACAATATGGTAATCAAAAGGGTTCGTTCAATATATCTATGGAATTAACAGAACAAATTACTTATCATCCGTCATTTGGCATTTATAGAATAAAAAATTCATCTGAAGAAAAAAATAATGACAATATATATATGAAGTCGAATTTTACTTCTACGACCGAATCTTCAAACAAGTGCATTTTATGCGTTTGTCCTATTATGAACCAATCTTGTGGTAAAATCATAGAATACATGATGTCTCAAAAAAATAAAAATTGGGGTTTATTATTAATCAATAATAATTCAAACCAAAATATTAAAAATGAGTTTGCTACTATGAAACAAAAATATGTAAGTAACCAAAATATAATTTTTGTTGAAAATACACAAACATTAAGTAAAGCAGATTGTTTAAATAGTGGTTTGAATTTTTTTCATAACAATAAAAAATTTACTCATTTCACATGGATGTCTGATTGTGATGAATATTATTGTGGTTTTGTGAATAATATATTAAAAAGTTTTTCTAATAATGTAGAATTTGTATATACCAATTTTTATGAACGATTTCCGGGAAAAAAATGGGCTGATATAAATGGTAGTTCTTATAAAGATGCTAATGATTTATTAGTAAATTATAAAAATAATATTGCGTGTAGCGCGTGGTCTAGAAAAGCAATAGAACATATAGGTAAATTTGATAGTGATAAACAAGGTTGCGAAGGGTTTGATTATGTATATCGAACCTTTACATTATTAAATCCAAAACAAATAGTGTTTGAGAAAGGTGTTACGATGACATGTAGATGTAAAACACACAGTCAATTTTCTAGAGAAATTGATCATGTTCAAAAATATATACATAATAAAAAAGAATATTTAGCAAGACATGTACTAATGTGTAGTCATTCAAATTTGGCGCACACAGCAGGAGATACAATTATGTGGTCAAATTGGGCGAATAATTTTATGAAAACCGGAAAACATGTTACTTTTATTTCAAAATACCCTATACCACAAGTATTTTTAAATAATCTACAAAGTAAGAATTATAATATTATTGTTAAAAAAAATGATAGTGAAATTGTAGCAGAAATGGATAAATTAGAATCGAAACAAGGTTCTATCTTTATCCGCAATCACGAAATTTTGGATATGTTAAAAAATAAACATTATTTACCAACAATTACTTTTTATGGATTGGATGTACATATAAATGGTTTATCAAAAATGGATAATAAATTTCAAAAAATTATTACACAAAGTGAACAATTAAAAGAGAAATTTGTTCATGCTGGAATTATAGAATCCAAAATAGAAATAACAGAACCATTGGTTTTCAAATATAATTTTAAATTGCCTGAAAGAAAAGATAATGAAATACGTTTGATTTATTGCGGTACATTACGTGACGAAGAGAACATATTGGAAATTATAGAAGAATTCCAAAAAATTCATAAAGAAAGACCCGAAGTGGTTTTAACAATAGTATATGGGAAAATAAATGGTAATGCCGAATTTACTCAAAAAGTGAATCATTATATTAAGCAAGGTGTAAAAGGAATTACTTTTAAACATAATTTAAGTCATCGTGATTCTTGTTATGAAATCGCAACAAGTGATATTGGCATATGTTGGCGTAAAAATGGTTGGGGAGACAATGGAGAAGTCAGTACGAAGGTGAAGGAATATGAATTGTATGGGTTACTATATTATGATAAGCAAATATTTACTTTGTTAGCAAAACGAATATTATATATTGTTTCTTCTGATAAAAAATCAAGTGGTTATATTCAACGTACATTACATATACTAAATAATCGTCAGGATTTATTAGGGTGTTTTAATCCATTTATTATTAAAACTGAAAAAAGTGAGATTAAAAATATAGATGAGTTATTATTTATACATTATACGCAAAATAAATTATTACAATTTGTAAATAAATTAAGAATAAATACAATTATTTTACCATCAAACCATACGAATTTTAATACAATATATAATTATTTAAGTAATCAAACCATAAATAAAATAAAATATATTTATGAACTAAGAGGGCTATGGTTTCTAACAACTCAGTCACGACATGAATGTAAAATTGGACATAAAACAAGTTATACACCTTTCGTTATTGGAGAAATGAAAAATGAACGTACTGCAATAAATAATGCTGATGGTCTCATTTTTATTAATAATACTATACGAAATTATTTATTAAGTGAATTAAAATTTTATGAAATTTATACAAAACCATATATTTTGTTAGAAAATTCTTATACTTTAGATATAAATATACCTAAAAATAAACAACCAAACAAAATATATAAAATTGGTTATTATGGAACAATTTCTCATTATGAAGGAATTGATTTATTAGCTGATGCGTGTGAGCGTATAAATAAAAAAGATAATAACAATATACAATTACTTTTATGTGGTGCAAATAACATAAACTTTGATTATAAAAAATATAATTTTATTGAATATTCTGAATTTATACCATATACACAATATATACAAAAAATACAAGAGTTAGACCTTTTATGTATTCCTAGACGTAATTATAAAGTATGTGAACTAGTTCCTGCTTTAAAACCATTAACTGCTATGTATTATAAAATACCTATTTTAATTTCGGATTTCCCTTGTTATAGAGAAATGTGTGGAGATGGAATGTATTATTTTGAACCAGATAATATACATTCATTAATTGAAAATATAGAAAATATAATGAATATAACTGATCATAGTAATAAAGTAAATATTAATCACAACTTAGTAGTAAAAAAATATAATTGGAAAAAACAATGTGAAAATATTACAAATATATTGCGGTATAATACATGTTTTATTTATAATTTTAAACCAAACTTAGAAATATGGAGTGGAGCAGTTATTAATTCAATTAATGAAATGATTTGTTTATCTAAATTTTCTAATGTATTTTACAATAATGTTTTTTTAAATGATATTATAATCAATAATAATTTAAATATTGATCTATTAAATCAACAAATAAACAGAACATTTGAAAGTAAATATATTAAATTAAAAAAAATAAATAATAGGTTATTTCCTGTAATACTAAATAATAAATTTAATTTCATATTTTATCGTGGTGGTACAGATGTAACATGTAATAACGAATTTATAAATTTACCTAATATTAAAATATATCAACATACATATGTTAAAGACATTTGGGAAAATAATATAATCGGTTTTCAAACTGAAACTGCTAATAATTATGCTAAACAAGATTTACTAAAAACAAAATTTCATGATGGAACTTTAAATTATCATAATATAGATAATATACCTAACAAAACTTTTGTTAGGTATCAATGTATAGTAAATGATGTCTCATATAAAAAACCGTTAATTATAAAACATAACGAATTTTTTACAATAGGAATTATTGGAACATTTTATACTGGTACAAATCCAATATTATTTTTAAATAAAATAGAAGAATTAATAAAACAATCATATAAAATAAAAGTTATTATTTATAGTAATTCAATATGTCCAACAATTGACATTCCAGAATATTCTTTTATATCTTTTGATAAATTTAACGCTTCTAATAAAATGGAAAAACTAACAAGACTAGATTTAGTTATTAATACGTGGTTATATGAACAACAAGATTATGGGGGGTCTAATAAAAATTTAGATGCGATTTGTTACAACATACCTTTGATTGTTAAAGAATTCAACTCCTGTAAAGAACAGTTAGGAAATGAATATAAATTATGGTTTAATAATTTAGAGGAAATAAACGATTTAATAAAAAAATGCTATGAAGATATAGAATTTTATAATTATATTATAAAATATATGCAAAAAATAAAAGAAACTCTTATTGTTGATGTTATTACTAATAAATGGAAATTACAATTAGATAAATTATAAATTCTACATTGTTAAATTTAATATATTATTATTAATATATATGTCAAATAATAATATCTTAATTGTTAGTCAAAATATGTATATAGGAGGTGTTCAAAAATATACATATCAATTAAACCAAGCATTAATAAATCTTAATTATAACGTCGATATAAAATGTTATGAACCAGAAAACACATTAGAACAATACAAAAAAATAAATTACATAACTGATATAAATAAGAAATATAGGTATATATTTTTAAATTCTTATCCATTATCAGAAGAAGAAATATTAAATTACTTAAAATATAGTGAAAATATAATATCTATATGTCATACTGAATATCATTTATTTACATATATAACAAATAAAATTTTAAATTATTTTTACGCAGTTATATCCGTTTCCGATTTAATAATAAAAAAAATTAAATACAATAATCCTAATAATAAATTTAGATATAGTGTAATTACACCATGTATAGGAGATAGATTAGTTGAAACAACAAATCATAATAATAATAAATTATTCTACAATTTATTATGGTGTGGTCGAATTTCTACCCCAAAAGGGTGTCAATTATTAGTTAAATTATATAGTGATTATCTGAAACAACGTCCTCAATGTAAAAAATGGAAATTATTTATTTATGGAGAACCCGCAAAACCTTTTTTAAAAAATAGTATAGAAAAATATAAAAATGACAATATAATACTAAATTTAAAACCATACGATAAAGAAGATTTTGAAATATTCAGCAATAATATAGATTTATTTATTAACACTTCATATACAGATGGATTTCCTTACACTTTTTTAGAATTTTTATCGAAGGGAATTCCTATCATATCATCTAATATAGGAGGTATAGATAATTTAATTTGTCCTGAAAAAAATGGAGATTTATTTAATTTTAAGGGATTATATATAAAAGAATTTACAGGAGATAATTTTGATTATAGTATTTTATTAAAAAATTTTGATAATGAATATAATTATAACTATAAAATATTTGAAACAATTATGGATAAATATTTATTAAATGAAGAAAACATTTTGCGACTTAAGAACCATTGTCAATTTAATTTGAACAATTTTACTATTGAAAATAATATGCAGACTAATTTAAATACATTATTAAAAATTTAACTACTTAAAATCTTTATCATAATCGTAATTTATAATATATTCAGGCAATTGATTTAAATTAGTAACATAATCTTTTCTTTCTGTTTGTTTTATATTATATATATTGTTATAGAATCTTAATTGTATAGGTTTATTAATATCAATATTGATTGTCGTATCTTTTTCATATATTTCTTCATATAAATAAAAATATTGTAAATGTGGTTTTATCAATTTGACTATTTTATTTTTATTATTAATTTCTTTTTGGAAGTTATTAATAACTTCCTTCGGTATTTTAATATATTCAAATTTTTTATCATTAATATAATTCGAACATTTATTTTGTTTCCACTTTAATTTGGCGAATAGTCTTGAAATAATAACATTTAAATGATTTTTTCTGAACAAACCAATAATTATATAATTGCGACTAATACAATACATTAATACTCTCATAAAATAATTATATCGATTTTTATGTTTTAAAACATAATAATCTGTTAAAAATTCGATAGCATCATATTTTTTCCAGTTATCATTATGAATTAGATCGTACTTTAAATGAGATATTTCTTGATGATAGGTATGATTTGGATTTATTTTTATTATTTCTTTATTTAAATTGTAAAAGAAACTAGTACTACCAGAACGCCCTTGAGAAATAAACAAAATCTTTGGGTAGAATGCCTTTTTTATTAATGTTTCACCGTATAAATTTTGTTTTAATGTTTTATTTTTAAATATCTCTATTGATATTTTATTTTCACATAATTTCCAATCTACTCTTTTAACACGTTCATTATTATGTGATTCATTTGCGATTATATCTTTCATTTTATAACCACATATATTTTCCATATATTTGATGAAATTATTTGAATTTAAACTATTAATATTTGCTATTGACAATTTGATATTATCATTTTCATAATAATTAAATTCCGGACTTTCAAAATTTTCTTCAATATCTATATTGAATACTTGAAAAATATTTTCGAACAAATAATCATCATCTTTAGTATTATTATCGAAATTCTTAATTGACATTAAAAACTCTTTTTTTGTTTCAATTACTTTTTTAACAAACGTACTTGTAATTTTGTTTGATATTTCTTCTTGACCTTTACAATCATTTATACAAATACGCGCGGTTTTAATATCTTGTTTTAATGAAGAAAGTGATTTATCAAAATTATTTCTATAATTTTCAATAATTAATGGTTTAAAATTATATTTTTTACCAATATATTTTACAAGATGATAAATATTAAATATAGATTTTACTAGATATTTACTATGTGGTTTTGATTTATATAAATAAAAATTACAATCGGATGATGATTTCGTTTTATCAAAATAAAAAGAATTATGACAATGGAAAGTTTCATGTAATCTTGAACAAATGGTTGTAGAATCAGTTTTTCCAACACCAATATAATATATTTTTGGAATGTTTGTATTATTTTTCATTCTTTTATAATTGTAAAGTTCTTTATTATTACGATTTAACAATTTTATACAGTTTTCCATAACTTCTTCATAATTACAATTTCTAGCAAATACTTGCTTTAATAATTCTATATAATCATAATTCGCAAAATGAGTTGTATGATAGTTTTTATTAACTTTGAGGTCATGATAAATTGGTAAAATATTGTTAGGAAATTTATTTTCAAAAAAATTTATCAATGGTTTATGATGATTTTCAAAAGGTGATATTTCATCTTTTACATTTGTAAATAATATTAATAATTTTGGTGGACCATTTTTAAGTAAAAAATCTTCTATATCTACTATTTCTAAATTTTTGTTTTGTTTTTCAAGAACAGTTTTTGTGTTTTCAATGTTCCACCAATTTTTTAAATAAAGAGGTGAATTTCCTAATAATGCTATTGAATTAAAATAACTCGCAAATATTAGTGCTGCTAAACCTCCTGCAGATGTTCCAAAAAAAACAGTTTTTTCGTATTTATGTATAATTGAACTTATAATCTCCATGTAAATAGAATGTTCATTATCACAATTTAAGTAAAAACAAGTATCAAATTTTGTTTTAGAATTATTATATTTTCTATAATTCATTAATATATCTGAAATACATAAGACATCAATATTTTCTTCATTAAAATCAAAACACCTAAATATAGGTAGTTGTAAATTTATATCCACGGAACCATGAAATGTAATAAGTAAATATTTATTATTTTGTTTTTTTTTTAATAAAAAATCACAATTTTTATAATTGTAATGAAAATTTCCTTCTATCATATCATTTTCTAAGTTATTTACATTTATAGTTTTGAATTTATAACTGTTTTTGTATAAACAATTTTCTAAATCATTGTTTATTTGTCTGCAATATTCTGGAAATACATTTGAAAAATGTAACGGACCAGGATGTAATGTGAATTCACCTAAATAACATTTATTATTATGTATATATAAATCCCACCTCATTAATCCATCATGGTTTAGTTTAAATATATGTTCATCTAAAAAATTCTTAATAATTTTTATTTTTTCTGATTCTAAACAACGTAAAAAATTTAAATCATAAGAAGACCCCTTCCAAAAATTTTTTGTTATATTAGAACCATCATTTAAATTAAATGTGCTAATTTCCCCTTTTTCTCCAACGTTTCGGTTAAATTCTGTCATAAAGTTGTATTGATTATTGATAACATAAACTTTATAGTCGTTGGGAATTATAAAATTATTTTCTGAATTACATGTTAATAATGATTCTTCTACTATAACATCTTCTTTCAGTAATATATGTTCTATAATATATTCTTTAGACATCGTTATGTCAACATATTTTTTCCTTCGTTTTTTTTTAAATACACATTTATATTTGTTATCATCTGTTTTTATTAAAGGATATATACCATTTGTAGAACAAGTATTTTCAATTTTTATAATAAAGTTATTATACTTAAATATTTCTTCTATACTTCCAATTATACAATTAATATTACAATATAATATTTTTGGTACAGGAATATGATTTTCTATACAAAGATTATATGTTCCTATTCTAGAATATAGACCTATTTCACATATTTTTTTAGAACTTAACTTATTTAAGACTAATAAATTACGTTTAATTATATTCAATAATTCAACCAAAATCCTTTCACTACTTTTACCATCCCATAAATCCATTGAACCTTTACATGGTTTCAATTCTATTTCACTAATTTTATGTATTAACTGATTAGTTCCATGATTTTCAATAAATGTACTTGGACGTTCTGTATTTTCACGCAATGTAAAACAAGGAATATCTAATGATGTACTTTCTTCTTGTAATCCACCACTATCTGTTACAAGATATTTACAATTTGCCATTAAGCATGTGAATTCCAAATAACCCAAAGGTTCATCTAAAATAATATTTGGATTTTCTTGGACTTTTTGTAAATAACCCAATTTTTCCAAATTGTTTTTGGTGCGAGGATGAATAGGATATACTAATATCTCTTTTTTACTCGACTCCTCAAAATCATCAAATATTTCTTTCAATTTGTCTAGATCATCCACATTACTTGGACGATGTAAAGTAATTAACACATATTCTTTTGATTTTACACCCAATATTTCATGATACTTGGTGTCTAATGCTTGTTGTAAATATTTCTTTTGCGTATCAATCATCGTATTTCCTACCAAATACACATTTTCTATAATTCCTAATTCTTTAAAATTATCGATACCACTTTGTTCGGTTACAAAATAATACTTAGTAATGTGATCTGTTAAAATACGATTCACTTCTTCTGGCATTTTTAAATCTCCACTTCGTAATCCACTTTCTACATGTGCTAAATCAATATTTAACATTTTTGCTGCTAATCCAGCAGACAATGTACTTGTTACATCTCCGAATACTATTACTAGATCAGGTTTTCCTTTCTCAAATTCTATTTTTAACTTATCGCGAATTTCTCCCAATTGTCCAAGATCGCCGTCATAAGACATTAACTCTTCAATGACAGCGTCTTTGTCTTTCAAATAGTCTTCGTTTTCAACATACAATTTATCATCAAAATCACCTGATTTTGTTTTCTTTTCTAAAGATAAATGAATATCTGGTCTAGGAAATTTTAATTGATTGAAAAATACATCACTCATTTTCGCATCAAAATGCTGACCAGTATGAATTAACGTTAATTCAAAATCTTCCTTCAATGCTTCGTATACAGGAAAAGCTTTCATGAAATTAGGACGCGCCCCAATAATAATCGAAACTTTTTTCATTATATATTAAATATCGACTTTAATAAATAAAAAAATTATTATAAATGTTTGAAAAAAGTTTTTAAACGAGAAATAAAAGGAGTTTGTGTTAATTGTTCATCAGACTCTTCTGCTAAATCATCTTGTTTTTTTCAATTTCGTCAAACCCTTCTTCTACATCATCTTCTCCCTTTAGTTTTACATTTACATTGTCTTGACGCATTTCATTACGTTCCAATACTGTTCCTTCTAATACTTTACATGTAACATTTTCACGTTTCATGTGATTTAATAAAGCATTTGTATCTTTAGGAAAGCAATAACCTCCATAACTTAACATACCATCTACACCAGGAACATCTGTGTGCATAGGGTTAATCCATCCATTTTTTAACATCAATCCTTTAACAGTGTTGTAATCACACCCCATTTTATCACACAATAAATATAATTCATTGAAAAATTGGATTTTTACAGAATAAAAACAATTTACAAAAGACTTCATGGATTCAGATTCAGTACAAGTACAACGAGACACTTCTGCGTCAGGGTAATTTTTTCTATAAAATGTTTCCAATACATTTACTTGGTCATCATGAACATTTAGACTTTTACCTAATACAATATGTTTTTGATTATGAAAATCTTCAAATGCCGTTGCTGCGGTTAAAAATTCAGGATTATGAATCAGTTTCAAAGTAGGATATTTTGAAGCAAGATCTTCGGTGGTAGTAGGTTCTACCGTACTTTTAATCACAACTAATCCCTTGTATTGATGTTTTTCAAGATCACCACACACCTCATGAATTGCTGATTTATCATATGTCATTTTATTTTCATCAAAAATAGTAGGTAATGCTAAGAAAGCAATATCTGATTCTAAACAATCTTCAAAACTATCGGTATTTTCCTTAAACTTATCATAACCTTTTACTTGTTCACCTTTGAGTTCGAAACTCTTTTTCATGGAACCTCCAACAAATCCTAATCCGATTACACTTATCATTACTATAATAAATATATTTATTATTTAAAACACAAAAAAAAACCGTTCAATGAAAATATGAAAAATATTCATTATTATAATGACCACTATAACTAAACAAATGTTCTATGAAACATATCCAGATTTTGATTGGAAATTCTATGTACAATATAATGATCTCAAAAATAAAATAAAATATGAAACGAAGGCAATACAACATTATTTACAATATGGACATTTAGAAAATAGACGCACTCATAATGTCATTAATGAACAACCAACTATTAATCCAATTGAGTGTTCTAAATTATTTCCTCATGTAAAACAAGGGTATGTTTCAAACGGATTGCAATCATTTGAAGAACGTTTCATGAATAAATTCCAACTTTCAACTGTAACAAATATTCGTGAACCATGTTTATTCTTTGGAGTATATAGCGACAAAGATTTGTTGACTATAAAAAACCATCAAGGATTGAAATATATAATTTGGGGCGGAGAAGATATTAATATTCACAAGTTTCATTGTTTAGAAACAATAAAAGAATTACATAAATTACATAACATAATTCATGTAGCAATCAGTGAAAATATATATAATCGTCTAAAACGTCTACATATTTCTGCGCTATTAGTTAATTTTAATTTAGTCAAAAACGAATTGTTTTTTACCTATACCTAAAACCGAACTTGGAAACAAAATAATGGTATTTAATGGACAAACATTAGGACGCGAAAAAATTTATGGAGAATCATTTTATATTCAAGTAATGAAGAAACTACCACAATATGAATACATATTGAGTAACCAATTAAATGTACATTACACAGAAATGCCTAAAATATATAAACAATGTTTTGTTATATTACGTTTAACCGAAAACGATGGCAACGCAAATAGTGTTCAAGAATGTGAAAATATGAACATTCACGTAATCCATAATCAATCAAATTATGGATTAAAGTGGAAAAATGTGGATGACATTGTTGAACATATTCATCAAATACAATTACTTAGAAATGAATAATTTATTTGGTTTTGTTATATATTTTTTCCAACGATTGTAATGAATACACGAAACTTGCTTCGCGCATTGTACAGTTGTATTTCTTGGACAATTCGTCGATTTTATTGTAACAATCTCCCATTTTAGAATCCAATTTTTCCAACACGTCTTTTTTCTCCCACTTCATGGAGTGTTTGTTTTGTAACCATTCGTAATAACTCACCAATACACCCCCTGAATTGGCTAAAATATCCGGGATCACACGTATTCCTTTTTCTTTTAATATAAGGTCTGCTTCGCTAGTTGTTGGACCATTAGCACCCTCCACGATCAATTGACAATCGATCTTTTCGGCGCGCTCAGCAGTAATTTGCGATTCTAATGCTGCCGGAATAATCACATCTGCCTTCAAAGCATAAAAGTCGTCAATATCTATGTTTTCGCATTTAGCATAACCACAGGTGGGTCCCCAAAATCCTTTGATCGATCCTTCTGTGGAAATATGATTTAATATATCGTTGATATCAATCCCTTCTTCGTGATGTACATATCCACCACTGTCGCCAACAGCAATCATTTTCATACCAAATGATTCCAATGTTAATGCGGCAAACCTTCCCACATTACCAAACCCTTGGACTGTGAACGTTTTCCCTTTTAAATCGATATTCTCTTGCTTTGCCCATTCTTTCACTGTCATGGCAACACCACGTCCAGTTGCTTCTTCGCGACCTTCCGAACCGCCACATTCAATCGATTTTCCTGTAAATACACCTTGTTCGCGTTTCAATTTATTGTTATTGTTATATTCATCAGTCATCCAGTCCATGATTTGTGACGTAGTTCCTACATCTGGCGCAGGAATGTCTTTATCTTCGCCAATAAATTCACATAATTGTTTTGAAAACGCACGGGAAATCAATTCCAATTCTTTTTCGTTATAATCTTGGGGTTTAATGGTTAGACCACCCTTTCCGCCACCATAGGGAATGTCTTGTAGAGCACACTTCATGGTCATCCATGTTGCTAAAGCACTTACTTCGTCCATATTTACATCCGGGTGAAAACGAAGACCGCCTTTGTAAGGACCCAACCAATTGTTGTGCTGAATACGATATCCTTCGAACATTTCTACTTTATTATTCATAGTTACAGGAACTGAAAACAAGATTTTGTTTTTTGGTTGTAATATATGCTTTTCAAAATTGGGATTCATTTTGCCAATTCTAACCGCATTTTTAATTTGGTTTTGTACTGATTTGAAAATACCTACCATATATAGTGTAAAAATATTTAGTTTTTCACAAAAATATTGTTATTATTAACCATATTTTTTCATATTGTTTTCTTTTTATTATTTATGAAAAGATCGCATAGTTGTAACATTCTTTACAATAATTATTTTCGTAGAAACCATGAATCTTATATAAAAAATCTTTACACTGAAAACAATATTTACGATTACATAGCACACATTGATAAGAAGTCTTTTCACTATAAATTCGACATTTATCACATTTCTGTAAAAAAGACATAATATAAAATACCAAATGTTTATCCATTTGTTATATTATTATAAATTTATTCCACTGTTACTACTTTTGCCAAATTGCGAGGCATATCAGGATTTAACCCTTTTGATAGTGACAGTTCATAAGACATCAATTGAATAGGAATAATCGACAACATATATCGATATGTCTTATTGTAAGGAATAACAATCGTATTTTCTTTTGTTTCATCTTGTTTATCAGTAATTAAAATGATTTTCGCATGACGTGACTGTATTTCTTCATAAGCGTTCATCGATTTACTATAAAATTCATCTTCCGGAGCAACTAAAATAACCGGGAAATCTTCATCTAAAAGAGCAAATGGTCCATGTTTTAAACTACTTGTACTATATCCTTCAGCATGAATGTAAGATATTTCCTTTATTTTTAATGCACCTTCTCGAGCAATACTTTCACCTTGTCCTTTTCCTAACAAAAAACATGAGGAACGGTTTTCAAACAGAGGTATTAATGTTTTGACAATAGGTTCACATTGTTCAATGGTCTCTTTAATATCCATATGTAGATTACGCAAATCTTTAATCATTTTTGTACGCTTTAAAGAGTGTTTTGATTTTACTTGCGCAAACCAAATTGCCATCATCGACAAAATTATTATTTGTGATGTAAATGCTTTTGTACTGGCAACTGCTACTTCACGCCCAGCGTTCAAATAACAACCACAATGTACTTCACGAGCAATTAATGAATCCACTACATTGACTACACCTATCATATATAGTTCATTCTCTTGAGCAATACTGATACATCGGTGTAAATCTTTTGTTTCGCCCGATTGTGATAATAATATTAAAGCCGTTTTTCCAATTTTTGGAATATCTTGAACTGAAAACTCCGCACCGTCAAACAATTGTACACTGTTCATTTCAGCAAGTTCTTTAAAAAAATGAACTCCTACCATACCCGCATGATACGATGTTCCACAACCCAATAATATTAAATTATCAATTTCTTTTAATTCTTTCTCTTTTTCATATAATCCTCCCATTTTTACTTCGTCATTTGAAATTAATCGTCCTCCCAAACTTACTGCACGCAACGAAGCGTCAAATTGCTCGTTGATTTCTTTTATTGTCCAATGAGGATAAGGATCCGGTGTTAAAGCATTATTATTTTCAAGCGCTTCTCTAGTTTCATAATTGTCTTTGGTTTCAATAGTTACTTTTTCGTTTTCATATGTGAGTACGCAAATGTCGTGATTATTTAATACAATGTACTTTTGAAACAAATTACAAAACCCACTCTGTTCACTTGTAATCATTGCCATATTTTCTTCAATACCCACTAGCAATGGACTTCCATGGCGAGTACAGTATATTTTATTCGGTTCACCGGTGTAAACAATACCTAGACCCCAGGTTCCTTTCAATTGTTCGGTTGTTTTTTTGAGCGCTTCATATACATTTTGAACCTCTTCAAAATGATAAGCCAATAAATTCACTACCACTTCTGTATCTGTTTGTGATTTATTAATAATGCCTTTTCCTGCCAAAAAAGTTTTGATGTCTTGAAAATTTTCAATAATACCATTGTGAACTAACGAAAATTTATTATTATGAGACATATGAGGATGAGAATTAATATCTGTTTTGGCGCCATGAGTTGCCCATCGCGTATGTCCAATACCCACATTTCCTTCGCAAGAATATTCTTTTAATTTTTCTAAAGCACTCGAGTGAGTTGTAGACGCATATTTATGAATATTTAATTCATTATTTTCAAAAACGCAAATGCCAGCAGAATCATACCCGCGATTTTGTAACTGGTATAAACTATCCATTATTTTTTGGTAAGCATTATCACTTCCAATAAAACCGCAAATTCCACACATTATATTATAACAAACGAAGAAAAATAACTAAAAAAAAAAAATTAGTTTTCTTCGGTTGTTTCATTTAATTCTCTATTTTCAGTATTTCCGTAATTGCCAATTTTATTATTAAATTGGCAATTAC
>Ga0209632_10001555_pt1 | contig 23008 bp, 24 predicted proteins | sample COG_10_FD_184754 | JGI IMG/M metagenome (GOLD analysis project Ga0209632, IMG submission 184754) | Pelagic Microbial community sample from North Sea - COGITO 998_met_10 (SPAdes) (version 2) | ecosystem: Environmental > Aquatic > Marine > Neritic zone/Coastal water | place: Helgoland, sampling... | reverse complement strand
TTGCTAGAATACAAGAATCTCATATTTTTTTAGGTCACTTTATTTTAGAGTCTGTAGAAAATATGCTTCTAAAAAAGTAACCTAGTCTTTATCATTTTTGAGGCCTTTTGATAGCCATCCGCCATCAACATATATTTCTTGACCATTAATATAATCTGCAAGGTTAGATCCTAAAAAAAGACATGCGTTTGCAATATCTTTGGGATTAGCCCATCTATTTAGTATAATTCTATCAGATCTATTTTTTTTCTTCTTTTTATCCAACCAACTTTTTTCAGTCATTTTAGTTTTTACATACCCTGGACCAACAGAATTTACCCTAATATTCTTAGTAGCTAAATCTACTGCCATAGCTTTTGTTAACTGTTTTAAGCCACCCTTAGAAGCAACATATGCTACATTATCTGGAAAACCCTGTTCTGCAGCAAGACTTGTAATGTTAATTATACTGCCCCCAGAATTCATAAAGCTTTTTGATATTAATTGAGAGAGAATAAATGGTGAGGTCAAATTTATCTCTAATGTTTTTTTCCAATCTGCCAAACTATATTCTAAAAATTTTTTTGATGAGCTAAAGCCTGCATTATTAATTAAAGTATCGATTTTTATATTTTTTTTTATTTTTTTCAAAAAATTTCTAGTAAAGTTTTTTTTTTCAAAATCTATTTCCAAAAAAGTAACTTTATTAAGAAATTTTTTTTTTGACTTTATCTCTATAAGGTTTTTTAAATTTTTATCTAGACACAAACAATTTGCACCAGCTTCAAGAAATTTTAAAGTAATTTCAGTACCAATGCTTCCACCAGCACCTGTAATTAATACATTTTTTCCATTTAAATCTATTTTAACGCTCATTTATAAACCGTTCTTTTGATTTTTAATTCATCTATAAAAATACTTTTTTGATCATTTAATAAATTTTTCATCATAACAGCAACTTCTTTTGGATCAATAAACGTATTAAAGTCTTGATTCTTAACTTTTCTACCCATTGATGTTTTCATTGATCCAGGAGCTATGAAAATTGATTTTACACCATGTGGTTTTAATTCGGCATTAAATGATTTTGACATACCCAATAGAGCATGTTTTGTAGAACAATAAATTGATGTATTTTCAGAACAATCATAAGACGAAGATGACCCAATGTTAAATATTGTACCTTTATTTTTTTTTTTCATTTTTAATCCAAAATATTTAGAAAGCATAAATGGTGAAATAACATTTATCTGAAAATCTTTCTTTATCTGATCCATTGAAACATTTTCTATTTTTTTTACAGTAAAGTTTGCTGCAGAATTAACCAATACATCGACAAATTTAATTTTATCTTGTTTTTCAAATTTTTGTAATATTTGATTAACTCCTAAATTTGTAGATAGATCAGTCACTATATGAAGAACATTAACAGCAGCATTTATTTTATTAATTTTTTTTTTAAGTATTAAGAGCTTTTTTTTATTTCTTCCAATAATAATAATATTTTTTGCAATATCTGCAATTAATAACGAAAATTTCTCACCTAGACCTGATGAAGCACCTGTAATTAAAAAAGTTTTATTCACGAGCATATTCCTTAGAGTTGATAATTGTTTTAACCATCTTTAAGTCATCATAATCATCAATATCAAATGATCTATGTTTAGGAATTTCTACAAAGCCAATATTTCCCGATAATCTATTATTAGATTTTAATAGTCTCTCTTTTGATGTAATGAAGAAACTTCCAGTTTCGATATACCTTTTAACACTATTTTGACGCCTTAATCTGTTGTTAATATCATAAAGAGGACCATTAGCATTCCAAAACATTTGATGTGTCTCTGTAACCGAAACTATAGAATCGAATTTTTTTATTTTTTTTATACCTTGATTAATGTCCTCAGATTCTATTAGTGGTACAGTGCATTGTATAAATACTAAAATATCAAAATTAATTTTTTCTGCAAAATGAATTAAAGCTGACTCACTTGTTGCATTATCACCAGAGAGTTCCGATGGTCTTTTTAAAGTTTTGACTCCTAAATTTTTAGAAATATCTAAAATTTCATCAGAATCAGAGCTTACCCATGTTTCTTCAACTAAAGATTTTTTTGATGCTTGAATTGAATAATAAATTAAGGGCTTACCACATAAATCAATCAAGTTTTTATTCTCTATACCTTTGCTTCCTTTTCTTGCAGGTATTAATGAAACAATTTTCATCAAATATGAGTGACTTTTTTTATTTTAAATGTTCTCTTAATTTTTTTGCTATTGGTATTTCATCTTCTAGAATTCTTTTTATTCCATCTCCCAAAGCTTTTTCAATTTTTCTGATCTCTGGTACTATTTTTTTTAATCCTGGGGGGGCTAAAGATGCAGCCTGATCTGATCCATACATGGCTCTATTAAGTGTTATATGACGTTCAAGAGATGAAATACCTAGAGCGGCAGCGGCATAAGATATAGTCAAGCCCGTTTCATGACCACTATAACCAACATCACATTTGAATTTTTCTTTGAGTGTAAAAATTGTTCTTAAATTTGCATCTGCCTCTTTCATTGGATAAGTTGAAACACAATGCATTAATTCAAATGGGCAGTTATTATCTCTAAAAATATTTACGGCTTTTTCAATATCATTTAAGGTACTTAATCCAGTAGATATAAAGGTATGCTTTTTTTCCTCTGATACCATTTTTAATAGTTCTTGATTTACCAGCATTGCTGATGCAATTTTATTAAACTTACAATCAAATTCTCTTAAAAATTTTTGACTTTTTAAATCCCAGGCTGAGGCAAACCAGTTTATATTATTTTTTTTGCAATAGTTGTCGATTTCTTGATACTGCTCTTTATTGAACTCAAGACCCATTTTTTGATCTCTTTGAGTTTTACCCCACGGACTCTCTCTGTGGCTGTCTAATAATTTTTTACTGTAAACAGTTTCTATATCTCGTTTTTGAAATTTTACAGCATCACATCCTGCTGAAACAGCTAAATCTATTAGCTCTTTACAGATTTTCATATCACCATTGTGATTAATTCCTATTTCTGCAATAAAAAAAATTGACATCGGCCTTCTTTTAATTGAATTAATACATTAAGTCTATCAAAAGTTATTTATCTTGACTTTTATTTGTTATGTTGCATTTTTTTATATAAGCTAGTACTGGACTTATTAGTTTGGATTAATTGTATTTTTAAATACTTATTATATAATATTTTAATTAAATATCTTTGAACTCAACATTTAAAAAACTAGCTATTTTATCTTAAAAATGAAAAACTTTAAAAAAATCATATTTTTTTTAACACCACGTGAGAGAAGAAGTGGAGGCTGGTTACTATTAATGATTTTAATTATGGCCATGCTAGATATGTTAGGTGTGGCTTCGATAATGCCTTTAATGGCTGTACTCACTAGACCTGAGCTTGTTGAGACCAATGAGATTTTAAAATTAATGTTTGAGGCTTCAACAATAATAGGAATTGAGAATAATCAACAATTCCTTTTTGCTCTTGGTGCATTTTTTGTTGTATTATTTATAACTTCACTAGCATTTAAAGCTCTTACAAATTATGCCACATTGAGATTTACTCAGATGAGAGTGCTTAGTATAAGTAAACGTTTAGTTGAAAGTTATCTCAGTCAACCCTATAGCTGGTTTTTAAATCGTAATAGCTCTGAACTTGGTAAAACTATTCTTTCAGAAGTTGGGATGATAGTTGGAAATGGTATTAAACCCATGATGAATTTGATAGCACAGGCCGCAGTTATCTTTACATTGTTAATTTTACTAATTTTAGTTGACCCTAAACTTACACTGATAATCTGTTTTACATTTAGTTTAGCTTATGGAATTATTTATAAATTTTCACGTAATTACTTAGAAGTAATTGGTAAAGAGCGTTATAAAAATAATCAATTACGATTTGCAGCAATTAGTGAAGCTTTTGGAGCTGCAAAAGAAATAAAAGTTGGGGGACTAGAACAAGCCTACATTAAAAGATTTGAACATCCTTCAAAAATTTATGCAAAGCATGAAATCTCTTCACAAATGATACGACAATTACCTAGATATGCTCTTGAGGCTATTGCCTTTGGAGGTATGTTGTTGGTTATACTATACCTAATGAAAAGAAGTGGTGGTGAATTTGTTTTGGTAATACCTGTTCTTACAGTTTATGCTTTAGCAGGGTACCGTTTTATACCTGCGCTTCAAAATATCTATGCATCAGTTACCCAGCTACGCTACGCAGAACCTGCAATCAATGAGGTATACAATGATATAAAAAGTTTAGGATCATTCAATATAGAGGAAAACAAAACTATTCTCCAATTTAGTAAAAATATAACTTTAAATCATATTTATTTTCAATACCCCGAGTCATCAAAGACTGCATTAAAGGATGTTCATATAAACATTCCTGTCAACACGACTGTTGGGTTGGTTGGTTCTACTGGTAGTGGAAAAACTACAGTTGTTGATGTTGTTCTTGGTTTATTAGAAGCTCAAAAAGGTACATTAGAAATAGATGGAAAAATAATTAATGAAAATAATCGTAGAGATTGGCAACGCTCAATTGGTTATGTGCCACAATTTATTTATCTAGCTGATGATACGGTTGCAGCAAATATTGCTTTTGGTATTGATCCAAAAAATATTGATGATGATGCAATGTTACGTGCAGCTAAAATTGCTAATTTACATGAGTTTGTTATCAGTGAACTGCCAAAAAAATACGGAACTTATATTGGTGAGAGAGGTGTTAGGCTATCTGGTGGTCAGAGACAGCGAATTGGAATTGCAAGAGCCTTATATCATAGCCCAAAACTATTAGTTTTAGATGAAGCAACTAGTGCACTAGATAATATAACCGAAAAAGCAGTGATGGAAGCTGTAAATAATCTAGATAAAAATATAACTATTATTTTAATTGCACATCGTTTGAGCACTGTAAAAAAATGTGATATGATATACTTATTAGAAAAAGGTGAGATTAAACAAAAAGGTACATTTCAGGAATTAATTCAACTTAGTGATCATTTCAAAGAATCTGCTAAAAACTCATAGAATGAATAAAAAATGTTAAAAAAATCCTCTATATTAATTACTGGTGGCACAGGTTCCTTTGGGCATGCTTTTGTAACTCTTACACTTAAAAAATATAACCCTAAACGTTTAGTTATTTTTTCTAGAGATGAAATGAAACAGTGGGAGATGGCAAAATTATTTAATAACGACTCGCGAGTTCGTTTTTTTATTGGAGATGTGCGTGATAAAGATCGTCTTCATCGTGCTTTAAATGGTATAGATTTTGTTGTGCACGCAGCAGCAACTAAGATAGTACCAACAGCGGAGTACAATCCTTTTGAGTGCATTAAAACAAATATTAACGGTGCAATGAACCTAATTGATGCATCTATTGATCAAAAAGTAAAAAGAGTAGTGGCACTTTCAACGGATAAAGCTAGCAGTCCTATAAATCTTTATGGGGCAACAAAATTAGCTTCAGATAAATTGTTTGTAGCAAGCAACTCTTATTCTTCAAAAGGCAAAACCTCTTTTTCAGTTGTAAGATATGGCAATGTAATGGGCTCACGTGGCTCTGTAATTCCGTTTTTTATGTCTATAAAAGATCAAGAATTTATTCCAATTACTGATGAAAAAATGACACGTTTTATGATCTCACTAGATAAAGGAGTAGAGTTAGTATGGAAAGCTTTTGATGACATGCAGGGAGGTGAGATTTATGTTAAAAAGATTCCTTCTATAAAAATTACTGATATTGCTCAAGTAATTGCACCGAAATCAAAGTTTAAAATTACTGGTATTCGTCCGGGTGAAAAACTACATGAGCAAATGATTAGTACTGAAGATTCTCATTATACATATGAGTACTCTAATTATTTTAAAATTTTGCCTCAAATAAACAATTGGGACAAAGATAAAAATCGTATAAAGCGTGGTGTAAAAGTAGAAAACGATTTTGTCTATTCTAGTGATAGTAATTCAGAATGGATGACCAAATCTGATCTTAAGAAGTGGATTAGTCAAAACTATAATATTCTTAAAAATTAGAATTAGTATAGATAAAATTTAAATAAATTTTGTTATTTATATTACAAATTATTATTAAGGTGTAAGTAGTAATAATTTTTTGGAATAACATTAAAAGTATTTTGAATTATTTCATAGTGTTTATTATCTTTTGATACATTTAAGAAACCTAAAAAAATGAGTTAATTTTTTTACTGAAAGATTGTTTTTTTACAGTCATAAAGATAATAATGCCTTGATGACTGTAACAAAATACAACTACCCTGTTAATTGAGCGCAAAAATTATCCTCTAATAATTATCTTTTGTCTTTAGATGAGTTTAATTTAAAAAATAGGTCTCAAGATTTTAATAAAATTTTTTTTGAAGCAGGAATGATAAATGTTTACAGTAGTAAAAATTTCTATTCTCAAACGAAAATCAAATTTTTTCTATTTAAATTATCAATGTATTCATCAGTTGACATTGACAATATTGAAAATTTTAAATTTGTAAAAATATTATTTAAAAGTCAAAATATATAATGTAGATGAATTAACAATTTAAAATTATATTTAGTTTAAATTATTCTTTAAATGTATAAAATGGGTATTATGAATAGATTTCAACTAAAAAAAAAAATTGTAATTGGATCTGCAAATTTTGCACAAAAATATGGTGCAGATTCAATCAAAATAACCAGTCATGAAATTAAAAAAATTTTAAATTTAGCCAAAAAAAATAGTATATGTAAAATTGATACAGCTGAATCTTATTTAAAAGATAAAAAAATATTCAAAAATATTAACAAAAAATTCAAATTTTTATCAAAAATCAGTCCCGATTATAAATGGACATCATTAGAATTTTGTCAAAAAAAACTAAACCATCATTTTAATAATTTAAATACTAACAAAATTCAGACGTTATTACTTCATGACTCAGAAATTTTATTTACAAAATATGGTACTAAAATTTTTAGGAATCTAGAGGATTTAAAAAAAAAAAAATATTTTCAAAAAATTGGATTATCTATTTATGATACAGACTGTTTAAATTACACTACATCTAATTTTGATCTAGATGTAGTGCAATGTCCATATAATATTTTGGATAAAAGAATATTAACTACAGGTTGGTTTGATAAATTAAAGGATTTAGGAATAGAAACTCATGTAAGATCAATATTTTTACAAGGATTACTGGTAAATAAATCTGTTTATAAAAAAAAATATTTCAAAAAATGGCAAAAACAAATTTCTGAATGGTTTATGTTTCTTGAAAATAATAAAATATCCCCAATTGATTACTGTCTAAGTGATTTGCTGCATAATGATTTTGATAAAATTATTATTGGTATTAATAATTTTTATAACTTAAAAGAAATTATAAATTTTAAAATAATTAATAAAAATAAAATGTTCGATTTAAAGATAGATGATTTAAAATTAATAGATCCAAGAAAGTGGAAAAAATGAAAAATAAAAATGGTATAAATTTATATAAATATGCAAAAACTATTATCCCTGGTGGCACCACACTATTTTCAAAAAGGTCTGAGCTTCATTTACCTGATAAATGGCCTGCTTATTTTACTAAAGCAAAAAAAATAAATGTCTGGGGCTTAAAAAATGAAAAATATCAAGACATGTTTTGTGCTGTTGGAACAAGTGTTCTGGGTTATTCCAATGAAAAAGTTAATAAATCAGTTATCGAGAATATTCATAATGGTAATTTAACAACTTTAAACTGTCCAGAGGAAGTTTACTTATCAAAACAAATAATTAAACATCATCCTTGGTCATCCATGGCTAAGTTTACTAGGGGGGGTGGTGAAGCAAATGCATTGGCGATCCGAATTGCTAGGTCACATACAAATAAGAAAAATGTTGCCTTCTGCGGCTATCATGGATGGCATGACTGGTACTTATCAGCAAATATAAATTCAAAAAAAAATCTTGACAAACATTTAATGTCAGGATTAAACTACGAGGGTATTCCAGAAAATTTAAAAAATACTTCTTTCCCCTTCCCATATAATGACTTTAAATATCTTTTAAAATTAATTGATAAAAAAAAAATTGGGATTATTAAAATGGAGGTAATGCGAAATATAGGCCCAAAAAATAATTTTCTACAAAAAGTAAGAAATATTTGTAATAAAAAAAAGATAATTTTAATTTTTGACGAATGTACGTCGGGATATAGACAAAATATGGGAGGTATTCATCTTAAATTTAAAGTTAACCCAGATATGGCGATATTTGGAAAATCTTTAGGTAGTGGTTATGCAATTAATGCAATAATTGGTAAAAAAAATATAATGAGGAAAGCTGAAAATACTTTTATTAGTAGTACTTTTTGGGGAGAAAGAATTGGATATACAGCAGCTCTCTCTTCAATTAATGAATTTAAGAGATTAAATGTTTTTAAAAAAATTGAAATAAATGGAAAAATGATCAAACAATTTTGGACTAATTTGTCGAAAAAGTACAATATACCAATTAAAGTGATGGGAACAAATGCCATACCATCGTTTGAATTTATTAATAACCACTTAGAGAGAAAAACTTTTCTTACTCAAGAAATGTTAAAAAACAGAATTTTAGCAACTAACATGATTTATATTAATATTTTTCATAATAAAATAAATATAAAAAAATATATGAAAATTTTAGATAAAATCTTTAAAGATATATCAGAAAAAAAAATCAAAAAAATTCTTAAATCTAAAATATGCTTTAATCCTATTAACAGAATAAATTAATTTATGAAATTTATTCCCTATGGGAGACAATTTATAGATAAAAAAGATAAGGTTTCAGTATTAAATTCTTTATCTAATGATTTGATTACCACAGGCCCATATGTAAAAAAATTAGAAAATGAGCTAGGTAAATATCTTAAATGTAAATATAGCTATGTTTGTAGCAGTGGAACAGCTGCAATTCACTTGGCAATGTTATCAATTAATTTAAAAAAAGATGATGTAATTTTGATGCCAGCAGTTAATTTTATTGCATCGTATAATTTAGCTAAAATTATGCAGCTAAAAGTTTATTTAATTGATGTTGATGAATATACTGGTCAAGTTACCCCAAATACTGTTTTAGATTGTATAAAAAAAAATAAACTAAAAAAAATAAAAGCACTAGTAGTAATGTACAATGGAGGCTATCCAGAGTATTCAAAAAAATTTTATGATATTAAAAAAAAATATAGCTTTTTTATAATTGAAGACGCTTGTCATGCATTAGGTTCAGAATACAAATACAAAAATAAGTTATTTAAAATTGGCTCTTGTAAGCATGCGGATATTTCCACTTTTTCAATGCATCCATTAAAGACGATTACTTCTGGAGAGGGGGGTATTGTAACAACTAATAATATGAAAATTGCTAAAAATATTAAATTATTTAGAAGCCATGGAATATTGAGAGATAAAAAAAAACACTGGAAGTATGATGTTCTAAAGCATGGTTTTAATTATAGACTTTCAGATGTTAACTGTGCATTAGGCTTTTCACAATTAAAAAAAATAAATTTTTTCATAAAAAAACGTAAAAAAATTTACAATAAATTTTCAAAAGAATTTAAAAATTTTAATTCAAAAGTAATACTCCCGAAATATTCCTATAGTATAAAGCCTTCTTTTCATTTGTTTTTATTAAATATAATATTTAAAGAATTAAAGAAAAGTAAAGATCATTTCATGCAATATTTAAAAAAAAAAAATATTATGGCACAGCAACATTACATTCCAATATTTGAATTTAGTATATATAAAGGAAAAGTTTCTCATTTTCCAGGGTCAAAAAAATATTTTAATAACTCAATCAGTATCCCTATATTTGTGAATTTAAATAATAAAGATCAAAATAAAATTATAAAAATTATCAAAAATTATTTTGAATAATAAATTAAGTATTAATTAAATATCAATGGATCTAAAAGTTAAAAAATTTAATACATTTACAATGTCATCTTGGGATGATTTAATTACTGAATTAGAGGGGCCACTTCATAATTGTACCTGGAATAATTTAAACTATTATTCTGCTTTTAATAAAATTGAAAATATTTCATTTGTAATTTTCCATGAAAATAAATTGATTGGATTAATGCCATTTGCTAAAAATTTAAATACAAAAAAGATAAGTTTTTCTTTTGGTAATAATTTGATTTTTTCCCCAATATTTTCTCCAAAAATAACCCAAAGTTTAAGAAAAAGAATTTATGATTTTGCTTTTGAATTGATAAAAACAAAATTTAAATTAAAAAAATTAAAAATAAACTATCAGGTAAGCCCAGTATATTTTAAAAATAATAAAGTTGAAATTTTTTCAAAAAATCAATTTGAGCTTTTAGCGTATTCAAAAAGTTTTAATGTTGATAACACATTAATTTTAGATCTAAGTTTAGAAGAAGATCAACTAATGCTTAATATGAGTAAATATCATAGAAAAAATATTAACAAAACATCGAAGATTAAGAATTTAGAATTTAAAGTTTTAAACTATAAAAAAACAAAAAATGAAATAAAAGAAAAGTTTAATGAATTTAGAAAATATCATCGAATTTCGGCAGGTAAAGTTACAAGACCAAAAAAAACATGGGATATTATGTTAAAAAAAATTAATGATAATGAAGCTGATTTGTTTTATTTAAATTTAGATAACAAAATTATATCATTTTTGTACTGTTCAAGATTATATGATTTTGCTTGGGGATGGACGCAGGTGAATTTAAAAAAATACGAGCATATATCTCCAAGACATTTCCTTGAATGGAATGCAATGAAATATTACAAAAAAAATAAATTTCACTTTTATGAAATAGGTGAAAGATATTTTGCCCAAGACAAATTTAAACCAACTATTAAAGAAATATCAATATCAGAGTTCAAAGAAAAATATGGATCAGACAAATACCCAAAAGCTCTTTTTAGAGTTGAAATCTAATATAGGTTTTCAAAATTTCAGATTTTTAATGTCAGGTAAACTGGCAGCATCTCTTATTTTAAGATATTTAATAAAAAAAAATAATATTAATCCAAAATTAAATGAGATATTGGTGCCTAAATTTATGGGGTTTTGGGTTTATTCTAATATTCAGCAGAATATTCAACTCAGTACTGGATGGTCAAAATTTACTAAAATTATTTGGCTTTATCATCAATTTGGCATACCACAAAATTACAAAGTCAAAAAATTTGCCGATGATAATAATTTATTAATAATTGAGGATTGTGCGCATGTTCTTTCAGCAAAATTTAATAATGGGAAATCCGATATATGTAACTCTGATTTTTCCTTATTTAGTTTTTCAAAATTTATTGATTGTTCACCATTAGGTGGATTACAATCTTCTGATGAAGATTTTCTTAAAATTATTGATGATGAAATAAATCAGTCTAGTAAATTGCAATCTGTTATTATAAATATTTTGATAAAAATAAGTAAATTATTTAAGTCAAATAAATTATTACATGATAAATTATATAGTGTTAATTATTCATTATGGAATTTTCCATCTAAAAACCTTAATAATAAAATTAATTTTTTTAAAGAGAATATGAAAGCAGAAATAAAAAAAAGAAATGAAAAATTTCTTCTTTTTAAAAGTGAAACTAAAGAAAAAATTTATCAAGATTATTTTAATTACAATGAATTAGTTTGTCAAAAATTACCATTTGTCATTAACAATGAAAAAGTCAGAAAAAATATAATTGATAAATTTGAATATTATAAATTTCCTTATGAAATATTAACATATGATATAAATAGAAATCTTTTAGATCCAAAATTTGAAAAAACTATTATTTTGGATCATTCAAGTAATAATAAATTTTTTGATGAACAAATAGAATTATTAAGAAAATTAATATAATGAAAAATAATATTAAAGATTATCAATGGCCTTCGGCTTTTACCAATCTAAATCTAAAATATAATATTCAATATGAAAAAAAAATTAGCTATAAATTAATTAGTGAAATAGAGAATTATTTTCAAACAAATTATGGTTATAAGATAATTTTATTGCCATCAGCACGTGCTGGCATCGCTTCAATTCTAAGATTTTTAAAAATTGATCGATCAAAAGAGGTTTTTGTTAACAAATGGGTTTCTCATTGTATTTTTAATACTGTTGGAAGATATAGTAATATTAGTACGAGTTTTAAATCTCCTGATGTGGCACTAGCAGTACACAAATGGGGCTTTGAACAAATTATTCCTCCTAAAAAAAATATTAGGATAATTGAAGACTCTGTTGACTCTATAATTTTAGATAAAAATGATTTATTTATTAATAAAAGCGAATTTGAAATATTTTCATTACCCAAAATTATTAATTCAGTATGTGGAGGAATTGTTATAACTAAAAATTTACATTTCTATGAATTTTCTAAAAAAGAGCAAATGAAAAATAAAGATCTTGGTAAATATCAATCTAGACGTAAATTTGAGCAAATTAATAAAAAAAAAACATTTCATTCATGGCTTTACCATGAAAGTGAGAATACCTTTTTGGAATATAATGCATTATTAGATATAAAAAAAAACCTAAAAAATTTTGAGGTTAATAAAAAGATTATATTGAAAAGAAAAATAAATTTTAAAAATAATTTTAATAAAATAGCTTATTTTTCTAAAAGACTTGGCCCTATAATCCCAATTAGATATGAGACAATTAAAAATCATGATTTAATGAAAAAATACTTTTTAATAAGATATATTCATAAAAGTAAAATAGATGTTGAAAAATTTATGAAAGTTTATCTATTGCCCATACATTTTAAAATTTCTGAAATAAAATATAGATCTTATGTTGAAATTTTAAAGAAATGCCTATAATATATTTCCTTGAATACTTTTTTAAAATCTAGAATTGTCCGAATTTTTATAGTTCTAAGTTTTCTTGTAAGTTTTTTTTTAATTCTCTTCTCATCAGCAGTACATCTATATCAAAAACGATCTGAAATTTCTAAATTTTTAAATAAAAAAATTAATACGGAGTATCAACCTAACATAGTATGGAAGCAACGTGATCTTGCAAAAGATATTATTTCTAACGGAGGATATATTTTACTTTTTAGACACGCAGAAAGAGAGAAGTGGATTGATGTAAAGAAATATGATTCGATAGAGGTATTAAATAATTTAAATGCAGAAAATGAATATTTTTCAAAAGCCGTATGTCTTTCAGATAGAGGTTTAGTTCAGGCAAGAGCAATGGGAGAACTAATTGAAAAAATTAATCTTCCATATCATGTGGTTGTATCAAGTCCAAGTTGTCGAGCAAGACAAACAGCTGAATTAGCTTTTAGAGGATATGATTATACTAAAAATATTTTTATGCATTACGGTCCTTTTTATGAAGATAAAAATGAGATGGCTAAAAATGTAAAAAATGAAATTCTCAAAATTGAGATAAAAGAAAACTCGAATGCAATTATTAGCGCCCACAATGGCGTTGTTAGAACAACAGACATTTTTGATAGAATTGATAAACAGATTGATTTTAGTAAGATTGCTGAAAAATTTATGGAAGAAGGAGGGTTTATTGTAATGAAAAATGATAAAGGTAAATTAGTTTTTGTAGATTTATTTTTCACCTTTCATAAATTTTATGGAAACTTATTTGAAAGACCTCAAAATTAAAAGATCTGTATATTCAACAGAAACTATATGAGATTTAATAAAGCGTATAAAAATTATAGTAATATCGCTAAAGAAATTACTAATGATAAAATGTATTTGCTGTCAGGAAGATATAAATTTACAGAAAAAAAATACAAATTTATATGTGAAGATATTGCGGAAAAATTAGAAATTAATAAGACAGATGATATTTTTGATATAGGAACTGGAGATGGTAAAATCATAGCAAGTCTAGCACAAAAAAGTAAATCAGCCACAGCAATTGATAGCCCTGAAATTATTAATAAGATACCCCACAAAAAAAAAATTAAATATTTAAAGGGAAATATTAGCTATGAAGCCATAAAAATTAAAAAAAAATTTGATAAAATATTAGTTTATTCAGTTATTCAGTATTTTTATAATTTAAATGAAGTTAATAAATTTATAAATTTATGCTTAAAATTATTAAAAAATAAGGGCTATCTTTTAATAGGAGATATTCCAAATGCTGATATGGATATAAGATATCAAAATACAAAAGAATTTAAAAGACAAAGTAAAATTTTTGACAAAAAACGAAAATTAAATTATTCAAAATTAGATGAAAAGTTTCATAAAATGTCTATAGGCAAAACTGTAAATTTCACAGATAAAAAACTAATATTTTTACTTAAAAAATTTAATACAAAGAAATTGGAGAGCTATATATTACCACAAAAAAAAGAGTTACCTTACTCTGTGAAAAGAGTTGATTTCTTAATAAAAAAAAGATCCTAGTTTATGTATTTTATAATATTGACATACAAACAAGCTATTATAGAAGATTTGCAAGCTATATAGTTAGAAAAAATTTTCGTAAACAATTTTAAAAACATGAATATTTATTTACATATTGAATTAACTAGTCGAGAGTTAGACAGCAAACTTTTATTGGCAATTTTAGCAGCATTAAAAGGACATCAAGTTTTAGTTTCTAGTCATAATGAAATTATGCAAGGCTTTCGAAGTAGAATACTCGCTCCAGGAATATTTCACACTAAATCTTTGACACCAGGTTCAAGAAAACTTTCTAGACACCAATCAATTATTGATAATGGCTCTAAGATTACAAGTCAGGATGAAGAACACGGTTTACATACTAGGGGTTATGAAAAAATGGCAAGAAATAGGTATTCAAATCGTTCAATTGGACAAGCATCAGCAGTTTTTGGATGGGGCTCTGAAGATACAGAAGCCTTGAAAAAAATTTATCCAGATCATTTATCTAAAATACATAAAGTAGGCTCACCACGTGCCGATTTATGGAAACCTTTTTTTTCAAATTATTGGAACACACCAAAACAATTACCAAAAAAACCTTTTTTATTAATTTCTTCAAACCTTACATGTTCAACTGTTTCAGAATTTCATGAAGTTATTCAAATGTTAAGAAACTCAGGGTATTTTAAAACTGACCCAGATTATTTTAGAAGAATGTTTCATAGTATGTCAAATGAGTTTCGTAAACTTTACGCTTTCATAGAAGCTATACAAAATCTTGCTAAAAATAATAAAGGTTACGATATTGTTTTACGCCCACATCCTATGGAAACTATTGAAGCATGGAAAGTATATCTTGAGGGAATACCCAATGTACATATTATCCGTGAAGGTCCAATAAACGAGTGGGTTAATAAAGCTTTTGCAGTTATGCATAATAGCTGCACTACTGCTATAGAAGCAACAATTTCTGAAAAACCTTTAGTTACATATATTCCCTTTGAAAATGAATATGATAACGAAATCCCAAATTTATTAGGTGACATAGTAAAATCACCAGATGAACTTGTTAACACTGTAAATAATATTTTTGATGACATGCAATCTGGTAGTAAAAAAAATTTGAAGAAACAAATTCCAGAGATATTAAATAAAAAAATACACTATGGAAATGAAGAGCTTGCAGCACAAAGAATAATTAAAGTATGGGAAAGTTTAGAAGAAGATAGTATATCCAAGTCTACTAACTGGACTATTTTTCAAATACTTTTAAAAGTAATGAGTTTAAAAAAATTAGTTGGATCAGTTTTGCGAAAACTATTTTCTAAAAAGTTTTTATCTACCAAAGACAAAAAAAAATTTACTTCATTCGAAAAGACAGATATTAGTGAACGTGTTAACAAGTTACAAATTTTACTTAAGATAAATAAAAAGATAGATTGTAAAATTCTATCTGATCGCACAATTCTAATTAAACTTAATTAATTGCTTCAATTATTATAAAAATATAAAATTTGTTTATTTGATAGTTAAAAATAAAATTAATTTTTTTATAATTTTTTTGAAAATTAGTATTGATCGATTAATTGGAGTATTATTTCTCCAATGTTTAGAAGACATATATAATCCTTTGTCAGATGTACGCATAGGTGTTTTCCAATCTCCATAGCAAAACTCAAGATATTCTTCTGGAGGATTAAGTGTAGGATAATTATTTCCTTTAAAATTTATGATATATTCTCCCTCAAACAAATATGAAGGTACTTTCATACTTCTTTTTTTTCGATGACGCCATTTTCCTTGTTGAGACCATGCAGTCAACTCAAAAATTACTCCTTCTCTTCTTAAATCCCACTTAAGAGAATCCTTGCAGTCATTAAATTTATTAATATTAAATCCACCATCTGATAATAATTTACTTATTTTGTGTCTCAAGGGATAAGCATTTTCCATCAATAAATACATTTGCACATCCCAATCCCAACGAATAAAATCTTTATCTCTAACAGCTCCAAGCAAGGTACCACTAGATAAATAATATATAATTTTGGCTTCATCTAGTATATTTTTAAGAATTACCAAACCGTCATTTTGAAGTACCAATTCGGCATCACTTCTTAATCTAACCTTGTCATCAAAAGTCAAATCTATAAACTCCCATCAAGAAAAATATCTAGACCACAAATGCTGTGCCCGGTTTAAATCATCTGCAGTATCAATTTCAGAGCATTCAATATATTTAGCTTGTAAAGGAAGATGTTTTTCCAGAACTTGATATAAGTACGGATCTTCTTCTTTAACTGTGATATTATTCAAACAAGCAATACCAGACCATTCATGCTTGCTCTTTTTTTCACGACTAAATTTTATTACTTCATTTTTATCATTTAGCTCAACATAAACAGCATCGTCTGTACTAGATTCAGTAACTCCTACTAAGGAATTAACCCCATCAAAGCTATTAAGAAACTCAGAAAAAGATTTTTTATTTATTAGCAAGTCACCATCAAGTAAAATTTGAGGTTTTGTTAGCCCTTTTGTTGCTAAGCTTATACTATAAGTATTTGATGTATCTTGATAGTGTGGGTTTCTTACAAAGACAATATCTTTTCGAATAGATTTTATAACTTTAATCACATCTTCTTCCATAAAGCCTACGACAACTCTTACATCCTCGATATCTTTTAATAAATCTAACTGATGTTGGATTATTGAAGTACCACTAAATTGTAATAGGCATTTAGGCATGTTAAGCCCCAATCTGGTTCCCATTCCAGCTGCACTAATTATAGCGTGTTTAATAGACGACATAACGAATTCTCCTCATACACTATATAATTAGAAACTTTCCTCAGAGTCTCAATTGGTTCATGCACACCACCGTAAGCTATTGATAAATCAGACTCCTGAAACATTAAAACATCACCCATACCGTCACCAACTGAAATTATAGATTTATCACTTCCTCTAAGCTCTTTAACCACCTCTCCTTTGTCTATAATTTTTTCTAGTCCACTTAGCTTGTCATTGTCAAATTTACCTTTTGAGCAAAAAATTTTACAACCAATTTTTTCTACTATTGGCTGTATCCATTCATAAATGTTTCCAGTTACTATATAGCTATTATCTTTGTTTTCTTTTATAAATTGTACAATAGACTCATTCAGTTTTACCTTCTCAGCCACCTCTTGAACTTTTTTTATTGGCACATCAGAAAGAAGCTTACATCTAAGCTTAAATGATCGCTCAAAAGGAATTAAACCATTAATTGTTGCTTGAGTTAATGCTGAAATTTCATCATATAAGTCTAATTCGGCTGCCATCAATGGTAATAGCTCTTGTGAAGTGACAGTTCCATCAAGATCAAAACAATATATTTTTTTCATTATATAGAATTCTTTTTTAAATAAAATAAATGTTGTCTTGTATCTATTCTATTATTAAGTTGTTCAGGAAATAGTGCTTCATCAACAATTAAATTATACCCTTTTTTAATAAGGACATCATTAAAAATTTTTTTAAACTGATCACAAGTTCTGTATCTAGCAGAGTAGAATGTTTCCATTTCTTCAGACCATACATTATCTAAGACTACTTCCTTATCAACACCAATTGGTTCTCTTATAATTATTTGGCTTTCATTTGCAGAAACTTTAAGAATTTGTCTTAAAACTTCATAGCTTTCTTCAGTGTCAATATACATGAAGAAACCTATAATCATAATAACGTTGTAAGGTGAATGATTTTTAACTTCAAAATTTGATAACTTCGTGCCATCAAGACAAATAAAATGTGTATTACAATTACTCTTATACTTTGTTTTTGCTATATTAATAAATTCGTTTATGTAATCTATCCCTATATATTTCTTTACCATCCCAGACATTTCTCCTGCCCATCGACCAATACCACAACCAACATCTAAGACCACATCATCTTTAGAAATTTTAAGTAGATTTCTAATCTTATTTTTTTCGTACAAATCTCTTTCTTTTGCTAATGAAGGGTTTTTATCTTGATAAATTACTGACTTTAGAGGGTTGTTTTCATCATGCTTATTGGCTCTTTCTTCAAAAAATTTTTTTATATTATCACTATTAACTTTTTTATTATTTTTAATCATTGTTTTTTCAATTATTGATTATATTAAGTCAATTAATAATTAATTTTTTATGATAAACTACTACTGGGATAAATTCTATAAAAAAAAATTGAAAATTTCAAAACCCAGCTCTTTTGCAAAATTTGTTTTTAATTATTTAAAAAAAAATAAATCCATTATAGATATTGGTTGCGGAAATGGGAGGGATTCATTTTTTTTTAATAAAAAAAATTTAAATGTAATTGGAGTTGAAAAATCAAAAACAGCCATTGATAACAATAATGAAATTATATTTCAAAAAAAATTAAGAAATATTAGTTTTAAGAATATAGATATTAATTCTGATAAGTTTAATAAAACTAAAAAATTTGATTTTATATATTCAAGATTTTTTATACATGCAATTCCTAAAAAAACTGAAAACAAATTATTGAAAGATATTAAAAAAATCTCTAAAAAAAATTCTCTTATTTTCTTTGAATTTAGAACTACAAAAGATCCACTATATAAAGAGGGAAAAAAATTAAGTAAATTTGAGAGATATACAGATCATTATAGAAGGTTTGTAAATTTTGATAAATTTATTGATGATTTAGAAAAAAATAAAAATTTTATTATCATTTACAAAATTGAAAAAAAAGGTTTGGCGAAATATGGAACTGATAATCCAGTTGTGGGAAGAGTAATTTTGAAAATTAATGAAAAATCTAAATAAAAATAAAGGTATAGTATTTTGGATTACTGGTTTATCGGGATCTGGAAAGACTACAATTGCAAAAAAAATTAAAGGATCAATAGAAAAATCTTATGGTAGAACAATTTTGTTTAGCGGTGATGATTTAAGAAATATTTTAAATTTTAAATATTATGATGAAAAAACAAGATTATTATATGCTAAGTCTTATTCTAAATTAGTACAAAATATATCTAATCAGAATATTAATGTTATCATCGCAACTGTTGCTTTATTTAAAGAAATTCATTTTTTAAATAGAATGAATATTAAAAATTATTGTGAAATTTACATCAAATCTAATACTAAAGAAATTATAAAAAATAAAAAAAAGAAAATATACTATAAATATAAAAAAAATTTGGTTGGCATCGATATAAAGCCACAATTTCCCTTAAATCCAAATATTCAAATTTTAAATAACTTTAAAAAACCAATTGATGATTTGTGCAAAATTATCTTAAAAAAAATTTATTTACTTTATAAATGTTGATAAGTTTCTTAAATGTCATTAAATGAAAAATTTAATATATAAGATTAAAAATAAAATTTATAGAATTTCCAATAAAGCCCAAAAGATTAAAAGACCCTCTCATCAGGAATTAATTGATTATAAAAATTTTCAACGAGGTAATAATAATAAATTTGCTCTTAGTTTTGGGGCTGGAAGGTGTGGTCAAAAATGGTTTGCTGAAATATTTAATAGCCATAAAAATTGGATAGGTACCTGTGAGCGATTTTCAGATTATGAGGCTTTTTATAGATATATCAGCTACTATAAGCTCCCTATAAGCAAAGAAGGAATTTTTAAAATTTTAGAATTAGCATCAAACAGAGATATGGCCTTACACCAAAATACTTTTATTTCTTCTCCATTTTTATCTTTTGGTGTTGAAGAGTTAGTTAAAAAACTTAATCCAAATTATCTTTTTTTTCATATAAGAGACCCAATTAAGGCTGTTGAGTCGCTTTATAGAAAAGGGTGGTATTTAAATTCCTATAATTTTGAGACTATAGATGCATCAATTGACATATCGGTTAGCTTACATAGGACACTTTCTAGAATTACCCCTGGAAGTGAGTTTATAAAAAAATGGACTGAATTAACTAGAATAGGAAAAGTGACATGGTTTTGGGCCACAATAAATAAAGCAATTTATGATGATTTTAATAAAATACAAAATGTTGATAAATTTTTTATAAAATTAGAAGATGTTGATCAAAATTATAACTTTTATGAAAGATTATCAAATAAATTTAATTTTGAAAATAAAATGACTAAGAGTGAATTCTATAATGTTATAAATAAAGCTCCAAATCGAGGACCTACCGATAAGTATAAATATAAAGATTGGAATAATTTAGAAAAAAAAGAATTCGAAAATGTAATAGATAAATTATTTCCTTATTACAATAATATAAAAACAAATATTTAGATGAAACAATTTTTAAAAAAAAGTTTGTCATCTTTCATCCCAATTAAATTTATAGTAAATAAATGCAATCCAATACTTTTATACCATTCGCTAGGAACCAATTCTAATTTTGTTAATAATATAGATCATGTAGATTTAATAACTTTAGAGAACCAATTAAAAAATATTCAAAAATATTGGAAATTTGTTTCCATAGACGAATATGCAGAAGCTAAGAATAAAAAAGGAATTACAAGTCTTACAATTGACGATGGTTATAAAAATATTATAGATGAAGCTTTAAAATTATTTGAAAAGCTAGATATTCCTTTAACTATTTTTATTAATTCTTCTACATTTAATGGTAAAATATTTTGGAGAGATAAAGTAAGATATATAATTGAAAATAATTTAGTAGAAGAATTTATAGACAGCTCTAAATTATTTAAAAAAGATCATATCAAAACATTTTATTCAGTTTCAAAAAATCCTGAGTTTAATAGTAAGCAGGTTGAACAGGATATAAATGAATTTATATTAAGAAATAAAATTAAAATAAAATCTTCTCTTAAACTTTGCTTTGATCATGAAAATTATTTGATTAAGCATCCATTGGTTAGTTATGGAAACCATACAGCCAATCATTATGTTCTATCTTCTCTTAATGAAGAAGAGCAATACCAAGATATAAATGAATGTAAAAATTTTATTGATAAATCAAAAGTAAAAACTTCTAATGTGTTTAGTGTACCATTTGGGGGTTTGGACTCTTTTAATGAAACCACATTAAATATAATAGATGATATGAATTACAAAACTATTTTAAAGAGCATGAATAACTTAGATAGTGTGATTTTTTCCAATCAAATTGATAGAATTATGCCAAAGATGGATGACATAAATCAATCTATAAAAGAATTATATTTAAAGAAAATAGTAAAAAATAAAATTATTTATTTTGATTATTTTAAAGATATTTTAAAAAATAAAATAAAAAAGTGAAAATAGTCTATATATCAAAATCTATCATACCATCAAGAACAGCAAATAGCATACATGTAATGAAAATGTGTCAAGCATTCTCTAAAAATGGACATGATGTAACTTTATTAGCCCCCTTTCAAAAAAATAAATATGAAAAAGGAATTGTTGATATTTATGATTATTATGGAGTTAAGAATAATTTTGTTATTAAAAAACTTTGGCATCCAAACTTTAAAGGTGGAGCCTTATTTTATACATTAGCCATTTTTTTTTACTTATTTTTTAATAATAAGTTTAATTTAGTGTATGGAAGATTTTTATATGGCTGCTGTTTAGCATCATTACTAAAATTTAAAGTAATCTTTGAATCACACGAAAATATTTGTGCAAAACAAAACTTTAAATTAAAAATTTTTAAATATTTAATAAAAAGTAAATATTTCATAAAACTTGTTGTTATATCTAATGCATTAAAAAATATGTATTTAGAGAGTAGTTATCTAGATAATAAAATAATTCAGGTAGCCCACGATGGTGCAGACGAAATATTAGATAAAAATATTAAGATCAAACTATTTGGTGACAATAATAGTTTAAAAGTTGGATATGTTGGGCATTTGTATAATGGTAGAGGAATTGATATTATAATAGAATGTGCAAAAAAAATAAAAGATGTAACGTTTCATATTGTAGGTGGAACAAAAGATGATATCGAATATTGGAAAAATTATACAAATAACTTACGTTTGTTTAATATTTACTTTTATGGGTTTGTATCACCTAAAATAACAGTCAGTTATAAAAATTCTTTTGATATCCTTTTGGCCCCTTATTCAAAAAAAGTTTCAGTATTTGGTAATACTGGAGATAGCAGCAAGTTCATGTCACCACTTAAAATTTTTGAATATATGTCGCATAAAAAAGCGATAATAGTTTCTGACTTACCAGTATTAAGAGAAGTGCTAAATGAAAAAAATTCAATTTTAGTAAAGAGTGATGATTTAAACGGATGGGTAAGAGCAATCAGCAAATTGAAAATCTACGAAAACAGAGAAAAGATAGCAAATTATGCGTTCAATGATTTTAAATCGTATACATGGAATAATAGAGCAAAACAATTGATTGATAGAGTGTGAATTGATAGAATATTTTGTACCAATAATTCTTTTAAAATTTTTGTCTAAATAATAAAAAAATAAAATAATACAAATTATGAGCAAACATTAAAGATTTAATTTTATGTATATTAGATCTAAAATTACTTAATTATAAATATGATGCCAGATCTAATTGGTTTAACTAGCATTTTATTTATATTTCTACTGACGATGATTGTTTCAATAA
>Ga0209632_10001554_pt1 | contig 23021 bp, 34 predicted proteins | sample COG_10_FD_184754 | JGI IMG/M metagenome (GOLD analysis project Ga0209632, IMG submission 184754) | Pelagic Microbial community sample from North Sea - COGITO 998_met_10 (SPAdes) (version 2) | ecosystem: Environmental > Aquatic > Marine > Neritic zone/Coastal water | place: Helgoland, sampling... | reverse complement strand
CAAGACTGATAAAGGTAATGGACTATAAAAAAAGCCTAAAAGGAGAAATATAATAGTGGTGAATTGTGATGAAAGTTGAATGGATTAGTGAGCCATGGGAACACTTCGAAGTAAAAGGATTTGTATCATCAGAAGAATTATCGACCCTCAGAGATTATTTTGAAACACTGTCTATTCCTGACGGAGTAACTCCATTAGAAAGTATAGAAGGTAAACAGTATCAAATGGACGGAATTCCAGATGTAACAAAATATAGACATAATCTTTGTATTCATCCTGGAAATTGGCGCAGTGATCCAATCACTAAAATGTTATGCGAAAGATTTATAGAACTTTTAAATATGGTGCATGAATGGAATACGAAATATGAAATTCATGTTGAGTATGATAGAATATATCCGGGTTTTGAAGGGAAAATACATAATGATTATCATACTAAAGTTTTGGCGTTCATACTTCATGTGTCTGAACAAGGACATGGAACAAGATTATATGAAAACTATGATGGTAGTGGAAACAAACGTACTATAAAATGGATACCAGGTGGTGGGGGCGGATTTTTTGGATCGAGGAATACGTCGCATCATAGGTTTGATACATTAGACGATTCTACTGTTCGAAACACAGTTATGCTTACGTGTAGAAAAAAGGAAAACAATTTATGAGTAATATAAATTAATAAAGTATATAAACATAATGCAATTATTTGATGAATTAAACGATGAGAATTTAATAATCTTTGCTTCTCGGCATTACTACAATCCAAAATGTATTGATGTCGAGGAGTTTTATGAAGATTTAAATAAATTTAAATATGTAAAGAGATTAGTGAATAGATACAATGAATCAGGAAAATTAGCTGAAAGACTTATATTAAATCATCTTATCGTTATTTTTAACGTTTTTGGTGTTGAAGCAAGTGTTAAAATATTAAAGTATAAATTAAATGATAATCATTGGAAGGTAATAAAACCGTTTTTAATATTTTTGAATCATATTCAACCAACTGATTTTATTCATATTGAAATGGACAACAATATTGTACAGAGATTAAGAGAGATATAGAGAATGGGATTTATTAAGAAGGCCGGTGATTTAGTTTATACCTTTAGGTTTTTGGCCTTGTTGGTAACACCGTTCGAAAAGACAAAGGCCTTTGAGTTAGGTCTTATAGATAAAGATGGTAAGCGTACTCGGACTGATGGTGATTTGGATTACCCAGAACAAAGAGATGCGTATACACCATTTATTCGTTTGGTATTCAATATTAAAAGATTAATGGCTAAAGCACCCGGCGGGCAATCTGTTGTTGCTCGATATGCTGCAGCGCTGTATCTCATTAAAGAAAATTTAGATCTAACTGATAAGTCAATAAAACAAATTACAGAAAAATGCGGGCTCGATCCACTTGATTTTTTGTCAGAACAAAGCGGTTGGTTCTTATTGGAAAGCGGTGCATTAGCCCCAGGTTCATATCGAATTAAAAATAGTAAAGTAATTAATAGTACGTTTGAAGAAGTCGTAAGACCAAAAGATTGGATACGTGTTGGTAATGATTGCCATCCTGTAGGTGAAATGTTTGGATTAAATGTATATGAAGCTACACATGTAAATACTAGACAGAAAATATATATCACTATAGGAGAAATTTTAGCATGAAAAAGAAAGAAATAGAAGAAGATGTGCCTGGTAATGCTGTTGGTCAAGGCGGCGTGGATATGAATCCAACTGGTGGAAAAACTAGATTAAAGCAACAACCGATGCAAAGATTTCAGCCGGCTTTTGATAAAAGATATAAAGGCAAAAACTTGTTGTTAACTAAATTTAGACAACATGCATACGGCAATAATTAATGCTTAAAATTTATATGATGATCTTTATAGTTGGACTGATAGGCTCTATAGGTTATGGAGCTTATGCTACATGGAATCATATGCAAGCAAAGATAGAAATACTAACAGCAAACAACGCTAAGCTCGAAGGAGCTGTGCAGACTCAGAAAGATACTATTGGCGCGCTTGAGTCTGATATTCAAGCTGTTAATACTGAATTAAATGCTGTTAATAAGCAGATGACCCGCACCCGCACGCGGAACAAAATTTTATCTAAAAAGTTAGAAAGTTTAGATCTTGGATTACTCGGCGTTGAGAAACCAGATGTAGCAGAAAGAATAATTAATAGAGGAACTGTAAATGCTGGGAGATGCTTTGAATTGATGTCAGGCGCTCCTCTAAGTGAAAAAGAAAGAGATGCAGAAAATGGAAAAGCGTTTAATCGTGAATGCCCTTGGTTGTTTGATACTCTCGTTATCCCTAATCGGGTGCAGCAGCCTGAAGAGACAACTCCCTGAGGTAGTAGAAATTAGAACTAAGCCAGTCAAGAGACCTGAGCTAGTATTGCCTAATGCAGACCAAATTGATCAACGTGATATAACATGGGTTGTAATTACACCAAATAACCATTCTGAAGTTTTCGATAATTTAAAAAAGAGTGGTGATGATTTAGCTTTATTTGGATTGACTGGTGATGATTATGGAAAATTAGGTTTAAACATATCTGATATTCGAATGTATATAGGACAACAGCAGGCGATCATTCAAGCATATAAGAATTATTATATTGAAAGCGAAAAAACCATGGATAAGGCAGTAGTAATAGAAGAAGAATAATGTTTGAAATTGATAGAGCAGTTATTGAAATTAACGGCGGATGTAATTATACATGTAAAATGTGCCCTCAGACAAATGTTAATGGTACTACTGGAGCTAGAGGTAAAACATGGCTTAAAAAAATGCCACTATCAATGTTTGAAGATGTAGTAGCACAGTGTAGCGATTTGGGTCTTAATATAGTAAACTTAGATGGTAGTGGTGAAGCAACTCTTAATTCAAATTTACCACGCTATATTGAAATTGTTAAAAAATATAGTGCTCAAGCTTATATTTTTAGCAATGGATATAACATGAATGGCCAATTTATGAAAGACTGTGTAGATGCTGGCTTATCTTTTTTTCGGTTTAGTATAATTGGTTATAATACTAATATATATAAACAGTGGATGAATAATAATAATTTTGATAAAGTTGTAAATAACTTAAAAGAAATGCGGCAATATGTTATTAAAAGTAAGAGTAGAACAGAAATCGCAACTTATCATTTAATTTTAGATAATACTAATATAGATTATGAAATAGAGCAATATTTAAAAATAGTAAATAGCGCTGATGTAGGTACAGAAATATGGAAAATGCACAATTGGAGTGGAGTGTATGATTCAAATTATATTAGATCTGGCGAAACAAAAACATGTGGAAGACCATTTAGTCCTGACATTGTAATACGTGCTGGTGGTAATAACGGAAAGACAGGAGCAGTACATCCTTGTTGTCAAGTTTTAGGAAATGATAGCGAAGCAGTATTAGGTCATACCAGTGATACATCAATAAAAGATATTATAGCAGGAAAATTATATGAGAAATTGCGTGAACAACATCGAACTAGTCAATATCCAGAGTATTGTAAAAACTGTGATTTTTTAATTGATGATCCTGAAACATTAGTATATACTAATAATGGTCGTAGTAAAATGCATATGAACGGAACAAAGTTTAGTTTAAACGATTATAGATAATTTAGAGGAATAACAATGGAATACTTATGGATTTATACCAGCATCGCTGGAGCACTTTTAGGCGCTGCTTGTTTGGCATACATACGAGACACACAAATAGGTCTATGGGGATATTCAAAGTTTGACCAAATTCTTGACTGGTTGCGTGATAGATATGGATGGACATGGCTTGATCAAGATCCAGAAGCATGGAAAAAGGTTAATCCAAAGATAGCAGCTAAGATTCAGGAACTAGAAGATAGAATCAACAAGCTATAGGTACTACCCTCCTCAACAAAGCACTCTTCTATTATATCAAGATATTGTATACTTGTACATGCTTATATACTAAATATATTAAAATTTTCTCAAAGATATGCGTTTTTTATCGTGTACAAAATTTTAATATTGATATATAATAGTACCAATCAAACAAACTCATACATTAAATGTTTGGCAAATTCGGTATTTGCTATATCATACATCACGCTCGAGGGAAAAATATATGCTATTTCAAGAACAAATCTCAAGAAAACCAGACTTATATCCATGGACAAAAGACTTTATTGAAGCTATTTGGAAAGGATTTTGGACACCAGAAGAATTTAATTTTCGTTCAGATTACTCACAATTTAAAACCGATCTAAGTCCAGAAGAACGAGAAATTGTTGTTAAGACTATGTCAGCTATTGGCCAGATTGAAATCGCAGTTAAATCTTTTTGGGCTGATGTAGGTAATCACTTACCTCATCCATCAATTAAGGATTTAGGTTATGCTATGGCCAATTCAGAAGTCATTCATAATATGGCATATGAGAAAATTCTAGATGTCTTACATTTGACTCATGTCTTCGAAGAAAATCTCAATGAAAAAGTAATTAAAGGTCGTGTAGACTATTTACGTAAATATAATAATAAAGTATATGCTGATGATAAAAAGCAATATATTTATTCTATTATGCTGTTTACACTTTTTGTAGAGAATGTCAGTCTGTTTAGTCAGTTTTATATTATTATGCATATGAATCGTAATAAAGCAGTAATGAAAGATTGCGCTCAGCAAGTACAATATACTCGTAATGAAGAAATGTTACATGCTCAAGTAGGCATTAAATTAATCAATACCCTGCGTGAAGAATATCCAGAATTATTTGATGCAGAGCTCGAATCAAGAGTAAGAGAAGAATGCATTGATGCTCTTAAAGCTGAAAGCAAAGTGATTGATTGGATTATGGGTGATTATGAAACAAAAGGTCTATCTGCTGGTATTCTTAAATCATTTATTGCTAAAAGAATGTCTGATTCTTTAGATCAGATTAATTTTGATAGTTCAGAGATTATATATAATCAAGATGATGTTGATCAAACTTTCTGGTTTGATGAAGAATTATTGGGTGCTAACATGACAGACTTCTTTCAAAAGCGCCCAGTTGAATATGCAAAGGGTCAAGGTATTACTGCTGATGATTTATTTTAAAGGATTATATAATGGGATTTGAATGGGCAAACGATGATTCACGGCTTTTTTTAAGTCGTGGATACATCGATGGAAATATGACAGCTGAAGAGCGAGTGCGAATGATCGCTCAAGCTGCGGAAGAAATTCTTGACAAAGAAGGATTCGCTGATAAGTTTTATGATTATATGAGCAGAGGATTCTATTCTCTATCATCTCCAGTATGGTCTAACTTTGGAACTAAAAAAGGATTACCTATTTCGTGTAATGGTGTTTTTGTTGAAGACGATATGGCATCAATTTTAATGAAAAATGCTGAAGTTGGAATGCAAACAAAGATGGGTGCAGGTACATCAGGTTACTTTGGAGCTATTCGATCAAGAGGAGAACCTATTAAATCTGGTGGTGTTGCTGATGGTCCGGTTCACTTCATGAATCTCACTGAGACGCAAGTAGACGTAGTTGCTCAGGGATCAGTGCGCAGAGGATCTTTTGCAGCTTATTTGCCTATTGATTCTCCAGATATTATGGAGTTTCTTGAGTGTCGTGAAGAAGGCTCTTCTATTATGCATCTATCACTTGGTGTTTGTATCTCTGATGAATGGATGCAATCTATGATAGATGGCGATTCAGAGAAAAGAACTGTATGGGCTCGTGTACTTCGTAAGCGTAGAGAAAGTGGTTATCCATATTTGTTCTTTAGTGATACTGTTAATAACAATAAGCCTCAAGTGTTGAAAGATCAAGATATTCCTATTTGGGCGTCTAATCTTTGTTCTGAGATTTGTTTGCCTTCAAGCGATGAATGGTCATTTGTATGCAATCTAGCTTCGATGAATTGTGCTACATTTGATGAATGGTCTGAAACTGATGCAGTAGAAACTATGATTTGGTTTCTTGATGCTGTAATGGAAGAATATATTGAAAAAACTAAAGATATTCAGTTTATGCATTCTGCTTATGATTTTGCATTACATTGGAGAGCTTTAGGACTTGGACAGTTAGGTTGGCATACGTATCTTCAATCGAAGAGTGTGGCATTCGAATCATTTGAAGCGCATATGCTTACTATGAAAATTAGTAAATTTATTGACGATAAATCACTTGAAGCATCAAAAGAATTAGCTATTGAATACGGTGAACCAAAAGGCATGTTAGGTACTGGAGAGCGTAATCTTACAAGAACTGCAGTAGCTCCTACTACATCTTCTTCGTTTATTCTTGGTCAGGTATCTCCGTCTATTGAGCCACTCGCTTCAAATTACTTTACAAAAGATTTAGCAAAGGGTAAATTTACATATCGTAATCCTCATCTTAAAGCTGTACTACATGATCATGGTAAAAATAATGAAGAAGTATGGGTAGATATTCTTAAACACGGCGGATCTGTTCAACATCTTGATTTTTTAACTGAGCATGAAAAAGATGTGTATAAGACTTTTAGTGAGATTACACCGCTTTCAATTGTTCAGCAAGCTGGCGGAAGACAAAAATATATTGATCAATCTCAGTCGTTAAACATTCTTATTCATCCAGATATTCCAGCTAAAGACGTCAATTCATTAATTATTGAAGGCTGGAAATTAGGAGTTAAGACATTTTATTATCAAAGATCAGCAAATCCTGCACAAGAATTAGTTCGTGATATTATGAACTGTGCAAGTTGCGAAGCGTAAGGAATACTATATGGTACACTATTATATTGAATGCGATTATTGTGATGCAGAATCACAAGTATCAACAGAAGACAAAGAGCCAGAATATTGTCCATGCTGCGGACATGAAATAAATGCTCAGTTATTAGATTCGGAAAATGAAGACTAGTGATACAAGTATTATGCTCACATAGGCATGGTTCAAATTTATATTGTAATTATACAAAAAGTAAATATGATTTAACATTTGTTCAAAATGTACATAACACTATTGATGGAGAAATTGTAGGAGCATTAGAATTTTTTTTACCAAGATATGAAATTAATGGTTCAAATGATATAGGATATAAGCTAGATTATTTAAAATATAAAAAAACTCAAGGAATTCATTATTTTATGAAAATAATGCCTCAAATTTTTTATGAAAATTATTATAATTTCCCTCTTGACATTTTTAATAATATATTAGAATATATTAATGATTATGAGGTACACATTCTAAATAGAAATCCTTGGGATGTATTTCTTAGTTATAGCTATCAGCATTTGCAACAATTTAAAATCGCTCATAGATTTCGTGATACTAAAAATAATTTAGCTCCTATAGAAATGAATTATATTATAACAGATGAAATGTTAAAAGATTGGTTACAAAAATATGATAGATATAAATCATCTGTTAAATGGCTATGTGATAATGGCACTTTTAATTTTAAAGTAGTTGAATATGATAGCTTTAAAGATATCGCAGTTTCTAGGACTTTGCCTATGGGATTTGATTATAAAAAACTATGCTTAAATCACGATGAAGTGAAAAATAAGTTTCCGTTTCCAGGTGATATAAATAGTATTTTGTAATTGAGGAATACTATATTGTGGTTATTTGAAGATAAAGAGTTTGATCCAGCTGATTCTCGTATTGAGGATTTAGCTGGATTCGTATATTGTATAACTGATTTAAACAACGGTAAAAAGTATGTTGGGAAAAAAACTCTATGGTCTATTCGAAGACTTAAACCCTTAAAGGGTAAGACTCGAAAGAGAGTAAAAAAAGCTCAGTCAGACTGGATGAAATATTACGGATCCAACGAAGAAGTTAAGCTATTAGTAGAGAATGACGGCGGAGAAAGATTTAAAAGAGAGATAATTCGACTATGTAAGACAAAAGGTCTTATGAATTATTACGAGGCAAAAGAACAATTTGATCGTGAAGTCCTTTTTAGTGATGAATATTATAATGAATTTATTGGATGCAAAATTCATTCAAAACATGTAAGGGGAAAAGAATAATGTACGAATATAACTGTACGATCAATAGAGTAGTTGACGGTGATACTGTTGATGTAGACATCGATCTTGGATTTGGTATTGTATTAACTGATGAAAGAGTTCGTGTAATGGGTATCGATACGCCTGAATCTCGTACTAGCGATAAGGTTGAAAAGGTTTTTGGTAAAGCAGCTAAAGCAAGACTTCAAGAACTTCTTGGAACTAAAGGTGTATTAAAGACTGAAATTAATAAAGATGGTGAAGATATGAAAGGTAAGTTTGGTAGAGTCCTTGGTGACTTTGTTGCGCCAGACGGACGTATGTGCACAGAAATTCTTATTGATGAAGGTCATGCTGTCCCATATCACGGTCAATCAAAAGCTGATGTCGAAGTTGGACATCTTGCTAATCGTCAAAGATTAATGCATGAAGGTAAAGTGGATGTAGCATATATTCAGTCATTAAAGGAATAGTGTATAAAAGAAGTTATGATAAATGTAATTTAGATGTATGGATAGATCTATGTACATTTTGCAATGCAGGATGTCCACAATGTCATAGAACATCAAGTCAAAAAAACGGAGAAAAAGCAGTAGCCAAAAAATTAGATAAGGTGGATTGGCTACCGCTTGTTCAATGGGATTTAAAAAAATTTAAAAAAGCATTTCCAATAAAAATTATACAACGTATTCCAAATTTCTATTTCTGTGGCACCTGGGGCGATCCTATAATGTGTAAAGATATTGCAAAAATATGTAAATATATTATTAATTCTTCAGATAACTCAAAAATATGTATTAATACAAATGGCTCTATAAGAGATGTGGATTGGTGGTGGGATCTTGGAGCGCATTGTAAAAAAAGACTAACAATTATTTTTGATGTCGATGGAATTAATCAGGAAATGCATTCAAAATATCGTCAGAATACTAATTTAAAAAAAATATTATCAAACATAGAATCTATATCTTCAACACCAGCAAGAATATTAATACATGTAATTGTGTTTAAACATAATCAAAATTATTTAGAAGACATAGCTAAAATGGTGAGAAGTCATGGAGTGCATAAAAAAATAATATTTGAAATGTCTTCTAGATTTAAGAATGATAAACACTATTTTATTAATGGACAAGATGAATTAGATTATTTAGAAAAAGCCATAATAAAAGAAAAGAAAAGATTAAATATTAGTGGAGAGTGGGAATTTAGAAATGAAAATGGAATTACTATTATGCAAAATGAAGATTAAATGAAACAAAAACATAATATAGTTTGTGAATGGATGAACCAATGGAAAAATTCTAGGATATTGATTAATCCTGACGGCCAAGTTTTACCATGTTGCTATTTAGCTAATCTTTTATATTCAGATAAAAATCATGCTGGCCATTCATTATTAAAACAATATGAAGATTCTGCAGAAAATTATAATATTTTTAATAAAGAATTAGATGAAATAATAGATGGTAAATGGTTTCAAGAAACTTTGCATAATAGTTGGGTATCAGATAATCCTCACCCAGCGTGCCTTCGGCACTGTTCTAAAAAATAATGGTTTACATTTGATTTTAACTGTAGTATAATACCTATATAATGAAAGGAATCTTACATGATTTTAATTGACTTCTCAGGTATATCGATTGCACCAGTTGCAATGGGTTTAGCTAATGCAGATGAAAATCTAATTCGACATATGATATTAAATAGCATTCGCATGTATCGTCAAAAGTTTAAAGACAAGTACGGTGAAGTAGTAATAGTAGCTGATGCTGGTGGTAACTGGCGTAAAGATGTTTATCCTGAATATAAAGCTAAGCGTAAAGATGCTCGTGCGAAATCTAAAGTAGATTGGGATGAAGCATTTCGGTGTATTAATCTGGTTCGTGATGAGTTAAAAGAGCATTTTCCATATAAAGTTATTCATCAATGGGGATGTGAAGCAGATGACGCTATTGCTGAAATTGTTAAACATACTCAAGAGTTTGGAAACCATGAAGAAGTAATGATTGTATCTGCTGATAAAGACTTTCGTCAATTACAAAAATATGGTAATGTTCGTCAATGGTCGACCGCTACTAAGAAATTCCTTGACGAACCTAACCCTCGTCTATATCTTGAAGAGCATATCATTAAAGGCGACACAGGTGACGGTGTTCCAAATGTATTGTCAGATGATAAATGTCTTGCTGAAGGTAGACGTCAAGGTACTATGTCAGCTAAGAAAAAAGCTGCTTTACTCGAAGATCCAAAGGCATTAGGTGAAGAAGTTTATCGTAATTACTTACGTAATAAAAAAATGATAGATTTAACAGAAAATTCAGAATGTCCTCAAAATATTAAAGAAGAGATTATAAATACATATGAAGCACAGGATCAGTGGGCAAATAAAAGTAAAGTGTTCCCATATCTTGTAGCTAAGCGTTGTAGAATGTTAGTTGAAAGTGTACAGGAGTTTATATAATAATGATAAGTGATATACTTAATGATGTAATAAAAGCTAGATCTAAAAAACAAAAGATCGAAATATTGAAAAATAATGAATCATGGGCCTTAAAAGATATTCTTAGAGGAACGTATTGTGAAACAATTCAGTTTAATTTACCTGGAGGAAGACCTCCATATAAAGAAAACCAAGGACACAACGCGCCTTCTAATCTGCTCAAAAAACATAGAGAGTTTATAACATTTGTTAAAGGCGGTCCAGGAGATCAAATGCAAAAAATGAAAAGAGAAAAGCTCTTTATCATTTTGCTAGAATCTATCGAGCCGCCTGATGCAGAACTAGTTATTAATATGATTAACAAAACACCAATAAAAGGAGTTACCAAAGCAGTAGCAAAAGAAGCCTTTCCGAATTTGATACAGAAATAAATATATGATGATTGGAAAATATACTTATAATTAGATTTACTAGACAGGCCTTCTTTGGAAGAGTCTGTCTTTTTTTTAGGAGAACTAAAATGGTTTTACATAACAATCAAATAGCGAAATTACAAAAAGATTCTACTGAGCTTAAAGCTTATGTAGAGGAAATAAAACAAAGAGGTAACCATTCTTTAGCTAAGAAACTTGAATCAAAAAAGGTATATTTAGATCAGAAGATATATGAATTAGAGGATATGATGGCATAATTTCTTATAAGAAACAGTATAGAAAAGGAACAATTAGTTTTGTTCCTTTTTTTATTTGTATAAATATAGTAAAATGGATTAGCAAATTATCGAATGGGGTAGATATGAAAACTTTTAAACAGATGAACGAAGATATTCAACATCAAAAGCAACTCAATGAAAAAGGTTTGCTTGGAAAAATTAAAAGGGCAAAAGACGCTGCAGTAACTGCATTTAAAAATGACCCTGAAAAGCATGACGCAAGAATGGCTGCCGTAGCTAAGAGAACTGCTAAGCAAGATGCCGAACATGAAAAAGCAAAAGCAGCTATGCGTGATAAAAGTAAAAGCAACGCCAAAGAATTAGCGGGCTTAAAGGGTGCTGCTAAAGGATATAATATTTCCAAAAAAGGTAAAGCTGATAATCCAAACTCAATGCGCCCTAAGGGTAAACACGGATCGTTCTTTGATACTACTGCTCCTCATAATCCTCATAATACAGGTAGATTGGCCCCCCATCCTAAAGGTGATTGGGTAGATGGTGCTGGAAACACTAAACAAGAAACGGACAGGGCAAATGATCATTCTCGCGACATGGCTCCTTCTCGCATTATTGCTAGTGAAAATAGCCTAGCCAGTGACATCGACAAAGATCGTAGAGCTGTTCATGGTCCTAATGATGCTGAAGACCGTGTGAAGACTATTAAAAAGCATATTACGAAACTTAAAGCACATGCCCCAGAAGCAAAAGAGAGAATAGCTCATGCTGAACATACTTTAAAACTCCATAATGATGCTCATAAAGCTGCAGCCGCTCATATGGAAACTCACGCAGAAAAAGAATATACATCTTCGCACGTCGGTCATTATCATGAACATCATTATGGTAATGGAGAGCAAGATCATCATTATGATGAAATGGAAAGGCATAAAAAAGCTGAACAAGAGAATCCTTCTGAAACACATATTAATGATGCAAGACTAGGATATGATCATACACATTATGATCATCCACATCATGAAGAAGAAAGAACAGCTGACCATGCCCCAAACCTTCCAAAACATAGTGCTACTTTGCATAAATTGGTTAAAAAAGCTACTGGAGCACATCATGCTTATAATGAAATGATTGATAGCCAAACTAAAGCTGAAGCTGGGCTTCCGGAAGGTCAAAAGAGTAAAACTAAATTTCATAAGAAAGCTGCTTATGACAAAGTTGATGTTAAAACCCGCTCAACATATTATAAAAAAGCATTAACAAAATTAACTCCAGAAGGTAACGATGCAGTTAAAAATTTAAAGCATATCAATAAAGATAATAGACAAAAAGAAATGGATATTTAAATAGGGTGATTTAAATGGGAAGCTATTCCAGAAAAAGATATGCAACTGAATCAGCTAGCTTTCCAAAAAGCGCAAGCTCAGCACCAGGATCGTATTCATACGAGAACTTTGCTGACTTGCCTGCTACAGGTTCTACACCTGGAAATACTGCTTTTGTTGTAGCAACAAATAAATTATATATTTGGAGCGGTGTAGGATGGTACTTAATTGCTACTGTTACAAATGCATCTCCAACTGCAATTACTGGAGTTGATGGTGCCTATACATTAGCAACAGATGGAACCGCCACAACTATTACAGCAGTTTCCACTGACCCAGAAGGATTCTCTTTAACATGGTCCTATGCGGTATCATCTGGATCATTAGGTAGTACTGCTACAGTAGCTCAAGCAGATAATGTATTTACAATTACACCATCAACAGATACCGCAAATGTTGGAACTTTTAGTTTAACATTTAGTGTGACTGATGGTATAAATGGAGTTGTTAGTGCAGTAAGTTCGTTTACATTATCATTTTCTGTAACAAATTCAAGATATACTGCATTGTCAGTTAAAGCAACTGCAGCTGGTTCGAACCAAACCTTTGACGATGCATCCACTTCAAATCATACGATTACTGCGGCTGGAGATGTAACGGCATCAACATTCAGTCCACATCGTGCCGGCGGATATTCGGCATATTTTGATGGAACTAATGATTACTTACAAGTTCCACACTCAACAGATACAAATTTAGCAGGTGATTTTACAATAGAATGTTGGGTATATTTAAACAGTAATAAAAATAGTAATGGATTAGTAAGTAAATGGACAGGTGGTGGAACATATGGTTATCAGTTATATGCAACTACAGGTGGCGTTGAATTTTACAGTGGCAACGCTGGCGGAGCCGGCAATTGGATGGACTTCAGTATAGGTTCAGCTCTCACATTAAGTCAGTGGCACCATTTAGTAGTATCCAGAACAGGGTCTACTATTTCTACATATTTAAATGGCACCAGAACTAATACTGCTACAGATTCTAGTGATTGTTCAGCAAGTACACCACTAAGGATAGGAACAACTGGTTCCAATTTTAGTAGCAATTCCCTTAATGGATATTTATCTAATGTTCGTATAGTTAATGGAACAGGACTTTATACGGGAACAACCTACACAGTTCCAACCACACCACTTACTCCAATTACAAACACAAAATTCTTACTTGGGGATTTACCTTATTTCAAAGATCAATCTACATCAAATCATACGATTACTGTAAATGGTAATGCATCAACAAAACCATTTTCATTATTTGATAATTCTCCATATTCAGAAGCCTCTCATGGTGCGTCTGCATATTTTGATGGTACTGGTGATTATATATCAACGGCAAATCATGCAGATTTTAATTTTGGTTCTGGAAATTTTACTATCGAATCATATGTCTATTATACACCAAGCCCAACGACCAATCAAGCCATTGTGGCACAATGGCACACTGGAGGAGGCAATAACAGAAGGGCGTTTCAGTTACGACGAAACTATGGTTCGACCGGTTCATTCCGATTTTATTGGTCTACTGATGGATCGGATTACCCATATATACAGTCTACTGGTATAGATCTTAATACCATGCATAATCAATGGATACATGTTGCTGTGGTAAGAAATGGAAATACGATTACCATGTATGTTAATGGCACAGATGTTGTCAACACAACATTAACAGGATCACTGTATGATAACACAACAGATGATATTTTTATCGGTTCTAGGTCCGTAGATCCTCCAAATATTGATCATCAGACAGGGGGTTATATTTCAGACCTTAGAGTAATCAAAGGCACGGCTATTTACACAAGTAATTTCACACCACCAACTGCCCCTCTTACTGCAATTACAAACACAAAATTATTACTCAATCCAGAAACATCTATTTCAGATTTGAGTCAGAGAAATGCACTAATATGTGTTGGTAATGCTGCAACATCTACAACTCAAGTAAAGTTTGCAGGAACAAAATCAATTTATATTGGTGCTCAGGGAGATTATATCAATTCTATACATGATTCAACCATCCCAATTTTTCCAAATGGCGATAGTCAAGATTGGACATTAGAATATTGGTATTATCCAACAAATATTGCTGGTTTTAATAATATTTTTAATATAGGCGATGGTTTTTATATGTATGCATTAAATGGAGGATTGGGGTTTTATACTGAAAGTGGCGGGTCATATCTACTTGGACAAAATCAATTTCATTTTGTAACAGAAAATACTTGGTCACATGTTGCAATAGTACGCAATGGGAACAATTATAATGCATATGTAGATGGCGTTTCAAGATTCAACACTACAAATTCTAATGAAGTACAAACTGGAACAAATAATCTTCATATTGGAGACATGACAGCTTATAACAATGGTGCATTGAATTTTTATATTCAAGATTTTAGAATCACAAAAGGTCTTGCAAGATATACTTCAGGATTTACCCCACCAGCGGCGGAATTAGAGGGATAAATTATGGGTAAGTATTCTGAAACCCGATATGCAAATATGATTCCAACATTTGAACCGGCAGCTTTACCCGCCTCAGAAGCTGCTGCGGCACAAAAATCTAACATGAGAGTTTACGAAACTTTTGCAGATTTACCAGCAATTTCTACAAGCAAGGGAAATACTGCATTTGTTAAAGCTACAAATAAATTGTATATATGGAATGGTATTGGTTGGTATCTAGTCGCTGAAGTAACAAATGCTTCACCTTCTTCTATTACTGGTGTAAATTCAGCATATAGTTTAGCAACTGACGGAACAGCTACAACTATTACTGCAGTGGCTACAGATCCAGAAGGAATGGCTTTAACGTGGTCATCAAGCGTAACTGCTGGTTCATTAAATGGAACAACAGTTTCAAATGTCGATAATGTATTTACTGTTACTCCCCATGCAACTAATGCTACGACATTTACTTTAACATTTAGTGTAACAGATGGCGTAAATTCAGCGGTTAGTTATCCATCTTCATTTGCGTTATCATTTGAGTATTATTTAACTAATGCCAGCTATGATAATGTGAGTTTTAGCTTTTCATCACAAGAAACAGACGGTGAAGGTCTATCGTTTTCGTCAAGTGGTGACAAAATGTATATCGTGGGCAGTGCCAACAGTACTGTTTATGAGTACGATTTATCAACAAACTGGGCCGTAAGTTCTGCTAGTTATAATAACGTAAGTTTTTATATTGGCTCGGAAGAGACAGCTGTCGTACAAGGAATAACATTTTCCTCTTCTGGTGACAAAATGTATATCGTCGGTTCTAGCGATACTGTTTATGAGTACGATTTATCAACAAACTGGGACGTAAGTTCTGCTAGTTATAATAGTGTCAACAAATATCTTATGCCTCAAATCAGCCAAGCTAGAGATGTAGAGTTTAGTTCGTCTGGTGATAAAATGTATGTTTTAAATGGGTATCAAGACAATGTTTATGAGTACGATTTATCAACGAACTGGGACGTAAGTTCTGCTAGTTATAATAACGTAAGGTTTTATGTTAATTCTCAAGAAACAAACCCAAAGGGTCTATCGTTTTCGTCAAGTGGTGACAAAATGTATATCGTTGGAGTTAGCTCAGTTATTAGCGCAGATAGTGTGAATGAGTACAATTTAGGGACAAATTGGGATTTAAGTTCTGCCGTGTATAACAGTATAAATTTTAGTGTTACATCACAAACAGGGTATCCAATGAAAGTCAAATTTTCGACTGGTAACAAAATGTATATATTTGATAATACAACTGTATATCAGTATAGTTTATAGTTTACAACTGCTAAATAATGTGATATAATATTAGTATAATCTGTTAAAAAGGTAGTACTATGAATTTATTCATCTTAGATAATGATCCAATCAAAGCTGCTCAATTACAATGTAATAAGCATGTAGTTAAAATGATTGTCGAATCTGCTCAAATGTTATCAACAACTCATCGTATGCTTGATGGTGTGCAAACACGTCGTAAGTCTCAGTCAGGTAAAACTATGAGTAAGTACTGGGAACTTCCTGATGATCGTGAAGCTGTTCTATACAAAGCAGTTCATATGGGTCATCCTTGTACAGTATGGACAATGCAAAATGATAATAATTATCGATGGCACTATGAACATTTTTCTGCGCTGTGTAAAGAATATACATATCGCTATGATAAAACGCATGCTACTCAAACAAAACTAAAATCGTATCTTATGAAGCTTCCAAATAATATCAAAGAAGGATGGAAATATCAGATGACTCCATTTGCTTTGGCTATGAAAGCTGAACCACAGTGCATTAATGAAAATGATATTGTACAATCATACAAAGATTATTATCAAACAAAACAAGATAGATTTAAAATGGCATGGACTCGTCGTCCAATTCCTGAATGGTTCGAGGTCAGACAAAGTGCGTAGAGTTTCTATACCAAGAAAATATCGTAAGATCTTAAAAGAAGAAGCGGATCATTACAATAAAGCAAGAAACCTGCCTGATGATCATCCAGCTAAAGATGATATAATCAAATTATGGGAATACGAAATAATAAAGCAAAAGAATGCTCTGGATTGGGATTTTCACAAACTAAAATTATTTGAAAATAATTCATAAAAAGTGAAAATAAACGTGTACATTGCTTGAAAAACCCTGTACTCTATACCTAACAGAGGAGAATACAACATGAAACTAGTAAAAATTCAGAAAGAAATTCTTGAAAACGCAGTTGCTTCAGAAGCAAAAAACGGTGTACGTAAGCCAATTCACGTCAGCAACTTTGGTAAAGATCTTACGGGTTTTTCTAAATCATATGCAAGATATTGCGGTAAAATGGAACAGCTTATCGAAGCTGGTTTTATCTCGCGTAACATTCATGCTGATGACGGTTATGCTTATGTCACATTCAAAGGTGAGAACTTCATTAATGGAGTTTCTTCTTAATGTTTGATATTGAATACAGGGTTATCGATACAATACAAATAGGCGGTCTTAAAGGCGGAACCTATTTACAACTCGTAGTAAATAAATATTCTAAAAATTCTTCTCCAAAAGAATATGTTAGAATTTGGTCAAGTCTGTCAAAGCAGTGGAATATAATATATAGATATAACGTGACTGACTCTTGGAACAAATGGAAAAGGACTGAAAAAACGTGCCAACATACACATTAAAAAATATTAAGACAAATGATAGATGGGATGTAGTTTGCAGTTGGAATGATTTGCAAGAAACAATAAAACACGATCCTGAAATAATTCAGGTGCCGTGTGCTCCTCGGTTCGTAGCTGGAAAAGGTGACATGTTTGGAAAAACACCAGATGGATTTAAAGAGCTTAAGCAAAGAATGAAAAGTGGTTCAGGTGAAGGTAATACAATTAGACTATGACAAAGAAAAATAATTCACTACAGGTTCATTCTGATGAACTTGTTCGTATTGAGCCTATTACAGAAAATCAGCGATTAGCATTTTCTGCTTGGGAAGAAAATAAAAATATAGTATTGTCAGGTAGTGCTGGTACTGGTAAAACATTTATTGGATTATATTTAGCTTTGAAAGCTATGCTTGATGAACCTGAAATTTATCGTGATATAACTATTATGAGATCTATTGTTCCTACGCGGGATGGTGGGTTTTTGCCTGGTACAATAGAAGAAAAAAGAGAACCATTTAACTTACCGTATAAATTCATATGTAATGAGTTGTTTGGCGAGTTTGGTTCTTATAATAAAATGTTACACTCAAAGCAGATAAAATTTGAATCTACTTCGTATATTCGTGGTTGCACATTCGATCATTCAATTATTTTAGTTGATGAGATGCAAAACTTAAACTTCCATGAATTAGACTCTGTTATAACTCGTATTGGTAAAGATTGTCGTGTTATTTTTTGTGGCGATTATATGCAATCAGATTTTAAGTTTGATGATGAAAAAGACGGTATCATAAAATTTATGAAAATTGTAGAACAGATGAGATTTTTTGATGTAGTCAAATTTGGATGGGAAGATATTGTGAGATCTGATTTGGTTCGTGATTATATAATGACGAAAGAAATGTTAGGTATTTCATAGGAGAAAATTAATGAAAGATTGGGTTATCGGAAAACTAGGAGAAAAAACGTCTTGGAATGGAGCGGCGCTGATTGCAGTTGGAGTAATTGTTCTTATTGCTGGACCCTTCGCTAAGCTAGCAGCATACGGAGCAATTGCGTATGGAGCTTGGTGTATATGGGAGAAAGGCGATGATTAAAATTTACGGTACGAGTAGATGTGGTTATTGTAAAGAAGCTGTAAATTTAGCTAAAAAGTATAAATTAGAATATGAATATAAAGATGCTGAGGACTTAGATATATATGAAAGTCTAGTAAATAAAATTGGTAAATTTAGAACAGTGCCCCAAATATTTTGGCACGATAAACACTTAGGCGGATATGAAAATTTTGCCACAGAAGTAGAAAATACAAGGGAGTTCGGACAAGATGGATTTTGATTTTACAGAAGATCAGGTTGCAGCAATTTTACACAAAGATGATGTGTCAGATTGGTTTAGTGCTATGACAGAAATGTTTCCAAAATATGAAATCACTACACCAAATCGTGTAGCAGGTTTCATTGCACAAACCGCTCATGAAAGTGCAAGCTACAAAACTATTACGGAAAATTTGAATTATAGCGCAAAAGCACTTAATGCTATTTTTGGTAAATATTTTCACCGAGCTGGAGTTGACGCACAAAAATATCACAGACAGCCAGAAAAGATTGCTAATCGTATCTATGCTGGTCGTATGGATAATGGTGATACTGCATCTGGTGATGGTTGGACATTTCGAGGTGGTGGAATTCTACAACTTACTGGTCGATATAACTATACTGAATTTGGTAAGACTGTAGGAATGACTGCTGAAGAAGCAACTGATTATGTTCGTACTCCGAAAGGTGCTATTGAATCAGCTTGTTGGTTTTGGAAGACTAATAATATTAATAAGTATTGTGATAATGATGATATTGTTCGTATGACAAAGCGTATTAATGGTGGAACTATTGGCCTTGCAGATCGTAAGAAGCATTATGCTCATGCGCTTGAAGTACTTGGTGGTCATGTATCATTTGATGATGATAACGATGATGTTGAACTTAAATTGATTCGTAGAGGATCAAAGGGTGATACTGTTAAGAAACTACAAGAATGTCTTGGTCTTGATGCTGATGGTGATTTTGGTCGTGGTACTGAAGCAGCACTCAAAGCTTGGCAAGTAGAAAATGGCTGTACTCCAGACGGAATTGCAGGACCTCAAACTCTCGGGAAAATCTTCTCATAATATAAAGGTGAAATAAGTAAGATGGCTAAATTCGGTCGATTTGATCCACGCAATAAGAAGCGTGATAGAAATAAAAATATGTCTCAGACTAAAGATAATAGAATTAGAGATGTAGAAGAAAGCAGAACTGGTTTTAAAATACAAGGACATAATATTGATTATGCGATGTATGATGGACAGGATGAATTTGAAAATGACAATGAAAGCTAGCTTATGAATAAAATTATATTAACTGATTGCGACGGTGTCCTCCTGAATTGGGAGGGCGCCTTTACTAATTGGATGTCTATGCGTGGCTATAAAGTTGATGAGAACAATCGAAGAGAATACCATATGGGAAAACGATATAGTATAAGCTCTGAAGAAAAAGATCGTATAGTACGAGCATTTAATGAAAGTGCATGGATGAAATATTTAAATCCATTGCGTGATGCTGTATATTATGTAGATCTTTTGCATCGTAAACACGGATATACTTTTCATATGTGCACATCACTTACAACTGATGAGTATGCTCAGAAATTAAGAATAGAAAATATTGAAAGATTATTTGGTAAAACTGCATTTACTAAATATATTTTTTGTGATACTGGTGCTGATAAAGACGAAGCGCTTGAACCATACAGAGATAGCGGATATCTTTGGGTAGAAGATAAGGTTGAAAATGCAGAACTCGGATTGCAAATGGGTTTAGACTCAGTTCTAATATCTCACCCATGGAATATTAATCATAATAATGATCATATTCCTAAATATAGATATTGGAAGGAACTATATGAAGAGGAAATGTTTGGATGAGTATTGCAACGCTATTAAGTCTTCGATTTGAATACGAAGAAATTATTAACAACTTTGCAATTCCTGATAACAGAAAAGACGGTGTTCTTGAGAATATGGCATGGTTTAAAATGTATGGTAATAAGAAGAATAGATTTAGACCTGGGTATGATAGAGCTATAGAAATAGTTAATAAAATTTCAAATAGCGTTTAATTTATATAAATATACTAAACATACAATAAAAATGGTAGTAATTTATGTCAAAAGCAAGAGATGTATCAAGACTTTTTAGTAAAACTGGAAGTTCATCAAGTGATGTAGGATCTTCTACAGTATCCTCAGACACGCCTCCGGCTGGAGCAGGAGCTGGAGATAAATGGTTTAATACCACAAATCTTACTACCTATATTTATTATGACGATGGCACTTCACTTCAATGGGTTCCAGCCACTGCTCCAATTCCTGGTCCAACAGGTGCTACAGGTCCTGCACCATCAATTAATTTTTCAGCAATCAATCAAGCCATGATTCCAGATACTGATGTGACACACGATTTAGGTTCGTCTACACATAAATGGAAAGATTTATATTTAAGTGGTTCGACATTATATCTTGGTGCATCTGCTACTATATCTGCTGGAACAGGATCTGAAATAGTTTTACCATCTATTAAAATCGGAGCTGGAGCTAATGCTGTTAAATTGTCTGCAAATGCAAGTGGTGGATTAGAAACACAGGCTGTAGTAGGTGGTACAACTCAAGCCGTAAAGCCAGCAGGTGGTACAGTGCAAGTCGCGGATCTTGCGGCTATGCAAGCAATTGCTAATCCTACGATAGGAGATTTTGTAAGTGTCGTTTCTAATAAAACGATTTACATGTACAACGGCACAGGTTTTTATAAAATTGCTGTAATGGTTAATGAAAGCCCAACTGCTATTACTGGTGTTGACGGATCGTATCAACTTGCAACAGACGGTACAGCAACTACTATCACAGCTATATCTTCAGATCCTGAAGGAAGGCCATTAACCTGGTCTTATGCAGTTTCGTCTGGTGCATTAAACGGAACAACTGTAGCTCAAACTAATAATGTATTTACTATCACACCACACGCAAGTAATGTCGCAGCATTTAGTCTTACTTTTAGTGTGACAGATGGAATTAATGGTGCAGTCAATGCAGTGAGTACATTTGGATTATCATTTTCTGTTACTAATTCAAGATACACTGCGTTGTCAGTTAAAGCAACTGCAACTGGTTCAAACCAAACATTTGATGATGCCTCTGCGTCAAATCATACGATTACTGTTAATGGAAATGTAACAGCATCAACATTCAGTCCACACCGTCATGGTGGGTATTCTATTAAGAATGATGAGTCTGCCGGAGGGTATATTACTATTCCAAAATATCTTGCTCCTTACGATCACAATTCTCCATCGACTGATACCTTTACACTTGAAACTTGGGCATATCAAAGAAGCAGAGCCCCTAACGGTTTCACAGGTTTATTTGCAAAAGGTTATCTATACATTGGGTGGGGTATTACATCTACAGGTAAACTATATCTATATAACCTAAGCTCGGTTGGTGGCACTACTTATGAATATGTTAATGAAACATCAAATACTGTTCCATTAAATACTTGGACGCATTTGGCATTGGCTGTTTCGGGCGGAGGTGTCAAGATGTTTATTGATGGAAATCTTGAAACGCTCACAAGTGTAAATGCCAATCCTGCTAATGTTTGGGGTGGATATCTCGCAGGCGGAGTCGATACTCAAGAAAATATTCTTGGAGGTGACGTATCCAGCACCAACCCCCATGAATTTAATGGTTATGTACATAACTATCGAATCAGTGATATTGCAAGATATTCAACAAACTTTACTCCCGCTGAATCATTTACTAGCGATTCAAATACTAAACTTCTTATTGGCCGACTTCCATATCTTAAAGACTTATCTTCTAATAATTCTACATTAATACCAGTAGGCGGTTCAGGACCATACCCGTTTAATGTTACTGACAATTCTCCATATTCAGAAGCCGATCATGGTGTGTCTGCATCTCTTGATGGAACTAATGATTACATAACAATTCCTCAAACGACAGACACAGATTTAACTGGTGACTTTACAGTAGAATGTTGGGTATATTTCAATGATACTGCTGGCGGTTCTGGATTAATGGGCAAATGGGGCGGTAGTGGTCTCTTTGGTTGGACCTTGTACGCCACGGCTGCTGATTTTTGGTTTTATACTGGAAATAGCGGCTCGGCCGCAACGCAAGGGGCGTTTACTTTTGGCGCACCAGCTGTCAATCAGTGGTATCATTTAGCAGTATCTAGAACAGGATCTACTATTTCTACATATGTGAATGGCACTAGAACTACTACTATTACAGATTCCAATAATTGTACTGCTAATACAACACTTACTGTTGGAAGTGAC
>Ga0209632_10001552_pt1 | contig 23058 bp, 20 predicted proteins | sample COG_10_FD_184754 | JGI IMG/M metagenome (GOLD analysis project Ga0209632, IMG submission 184754) | Pelagic Microbial community sample from North Sea - COGITO 998_met_10 (SPAdes) (version 2) | ecosystem: Environmental > Aquatic > Marine > Neritic zone/Coastal water | place: Helgoland, sampling... | reverse complement strand
GGGTAGGGAAGATCTAGAGGCGGTGTTGCAACACCGGCCCGACGGCATCGTGTTGCCTAAGGTGTTAGATCTCAAGGCCGTGCATGCTGTCGATCAACTAATTATCAATCAAGAAAAAGTCGCGGGCGCTGACTACAGTGATATAAAGCTGTTGTTGATCGGCACCGAGATGGCTGCGGCGGTATTCAATCTCGCGCAAATGGTTAATCACGAACGCGTTGATGGTGTCACCTGGGGGGCGGAGGACTTGTCTGTCTCGCTTGGAGCGAGAGCGAAGCGTGATGAGCAAGGGAATTACTTAGAAGTGTTTAGCTTTGTACGTTCGATGTGCCTGCTCGCTGCAGTAGCAGCCAAAGTGCAGCCGATTGATGCGGTGTATGTCGACATCAAAAACACTGAGGGTTTAGCAAAAGAATGTAAGACGGCAGCGGACATGGGTTTTACCGCGAAGCTGACCATTCACCCCGATCAGATTGATATTGTGAATGAAGCGTTCACACCAAGTGTCGCCGAGATAGACGCGGCGACAGCGCTTGTGGCTGCATTCGAAGAGCAGGAAGCTAAAGGGGCAATGGCCTTTAAATTCGACGGCGAGATGGTCGATGTGCCTCACCTAAAACGAGCGCAACAAGTACTGGCGCTGGCGCGGCGCAATGCTTCGGAGAATAGCTAGCCGTGAATTTTATTGAGACACAAGAACAAGGTCTGATTCGAGAATCGATCCGCAAGCTCTGCAGTGGCTATCCCGATGACTACTGGGAGCAATGTGATAGAGAAAAAAAATACCCATTAGCCTTTTTCAACGAAGTCGCAAAGGCAGGCTGGATCGGCATAGCCATGCCTGAAAAATACGGCGGCGCAGGCAAGGGCATTCAAGAAGCGGCTATCGTGTTGGAGGAAGTTGCTGCGTCCGGCGCCGCAATGAATGGCGCGACACCACTACACCTATCGATCTTTGGCATGCACCCAGTGGTAAAGCACGGCAGCGAAGCTATGCGGGAGAAATACCTGCCTGCGGTTGCTAGTGGTGAGCTACAAGTTGCCTTCGGGGTTACCGAACCGGATGCCGGCAGCGATACAACCTCCATCGAAACCTTTGCAAAAAGGCACGACGATCACTATCTAGTGAGAGGACGAAAAGTCTGGACGACTAAGGCGTTTGAATCTGAACGAGTGCTGTTGTTGGTGCGTACGACCCCGAAAGACAAAGTGAAGCGCAAGACCGATGGCATGACTCTGCTGCTGGCTGAGCTGCAAAAGCCAGAAGTACACATTTCGGCGATTGAAAAGCTAGGTCGCAACGCAGTTCGAACCTGCGAAGTAGTTTATGACGATTTAAAGGTTTCAATTCAGGACAGAGTAGGTGAAGAAGGCGAGGGCTTTCGCTATTTGCTCGATGGCTTGAACGCGGAACGCATTCTTATCGCCGCCGAGTCGATTGGCATAGGCAGGGCAGCACTGCGCCGCGCTGTGCAATACGCGAACGACCGAGTCGTCTTCGACCGTCCTATCGGCAAGAACCAAGGCATTGCCTTTCCCTTGGCAGAGGCGCGCATGAAACTCGATGCCGCTGATTTGATGACGAAGAAGGCTGCCTGGTTAATAGATAACGGGCAACGCTGCGGTGCTGAAGCGAATATGGCGAAGTGGCTAGCAGCCGAAGCTGGATTTTTCGCGGCCGATGCGGCGATTCAGACCCACGGTGGTTTCGGGTACGCAAGAGAATACCATGTCGAGCGTTACTGGCGTGAGGCAAGGCTAATGAAGCTCGCGCCTATTTCCCAAGAAATGATTCTAAATTTTGTCTCAGAACATGTGTTAGGTTTGCCGCGCTCTTATTGATTTAAGCGGCGATTTTCGTACCCGACGTGGCTGGGCTTCGGCCCAGTTCAGTATTCTGGCTTCTTTTGAGAAAGCCTACCGTATGGGTGCTCAGTTAATCGAAAAGAAGTTTCAAATACCAAGAATATCGACTATAAAACACCCTCGCTAAGCGCATACACTCCACAGGATTAGCTATGAGACCTGCAATAAAAAGAACAAAAAACCACCTACTACTGCTCGCTATCAGCCTTCTTCTTAGCCTGTGCCTAAACAGCGTGTCCGCTCAAGAGCTTAGTCAGAACGACGATCCAGAATTCCAGCGAGTCGCACCGTTCCAGGTGTTCGATAATCTCTACTACGTTGGCGCCAAATGGGTCTCTGCTTGGTTATTAGAAACCGATCAGGGTCTAATCCTGTTTGACACGCTCTATGGCGAGCTAACTGATCTCGTCATCGATGGCATTCGTGAGCTTGGCTTCGATCCTAACGCTATTCGCTATGTGGTGGTGACTCATGCGCATTACGATCATATTGGTGGTGCTAAGCGTATGCAGGATGAGTTTGGAGCGGTGGTCTTAATGACAGAGGAAGACTGGGCAATGGTAGATGAAGAGCCCATCTATCAGGCATACCCAAAGCCAATGCGCCATCTTGTGGTAACCGACAACGGCACAGTGAACCTCGGTCGCACAGGACTGCGTTTCGTCAAGACACCCGGTCATACAACCGGTGTCGCCTCAACACGCTTCACCGTGTATGACAATGGCTTTCCCTTTCAGGCCTTCATGTTCGGCGGTGTGGGGCTCAATTTCGAAGGCGTAGAGCGCACGCAGATGTACATTGCGAGTGTGAAACGCCTGCAGAAAATGGGCGACATCGAAGTCAATATTCCCAATCACGCAGCCTCAGGTGATGTTTTTGAGCGTTACGAGTTATTAAAGCAGCGCGCAGAAGGCCAGCCGCATCCCTTTATCGACCCACAGGGCTACACTGCTTGGCTAGATGAGCTGCTGGTCGCTGCCGAGGCGAAGCTAGCCGAAGAAAAAGCTGCAGCGGGACAGTAAGTTAGCTCAGGCGCAGCCCCGAGAAGCCGCTCGGTAAACAGCTAACAGAACACCTTGCCCTGCAGGTCAGCGCAAACAATATCTCTGTGGGATAATTTGTCTGCTGAACGCAGCGCCTCTCGAGTCGGCTGCCTAATTACTAGAATGCAGCAGTAAATTGCTGTCCTTAGGGCCAAAGGCAGACATCTGTGAATATCTTATCGAATCGAATTTACGTCAATCTAGCGGGCCAGTTGCACGGCTTTCATTACCTGTTAGGCAGGAGTATTCAATGGCGCTGGTGAGGAAAAGAGGCGATTTATAGCTTAAAGTAATTTTCAGGTATATGAACTAAAGCTCTGAAATAATTGCACAAATAATATCTAGTTACTGCAGATTATTCGATCTGCTGCAGCGCAAATTGCCGGCGTGCCTGACTCAATTGCGCCTCGCTCATGCGCCCTTCTAGGTTCACACGTAGGGCGTCAGCTTCACTACTGTCATTGGCTATCGCGACGTTTGCCCAGACATGGGCGAGCACTAAATCTTGATTGTTTTGATCGGGCGAAAAGAGCGAAGATAGAGTGCTGGCGAGTTGAGCAAATAGCCCCGGTTCCACATCAGGGGTGAGTTCGCCATCGGCATACATATTGGCAAGTATCAGGGCGGCATTAGCATGTCCCGCCCGTGCAGCTCCCTCAAACATCCCAACCGCTTTGTCAGTGTCAGCTTCTACACCATCACCTGCGTAATACAGGCTACCGAGATTAAATTGCGCAGCCACATGCCCTTGCAGTGCCGCTAATTCAGTCCAGCGAAAGGCCTCAGCAGCATCCTGCACTACACCCTGGCCGGTGAAATACAGAATCGCGAGATTGTATTGTGCTAGATCTAGTCCTTCTTCAGCTGCCAAGGTGAATTCGTGCAAGGCAGTCTCGAAATCGCCCTTGAGCGCGGCATTTACTCCGTCTTCATAGTCGGCAAATACGCAGGGGGAGAGAGTTAGCACAAGAGCGCAGCTAAGTGCGCGCAATTCCAAGCCAAGGGTATTTATTTCATTTATTTTGCTCATAATCCCTATGGTATTACAGCTCATCACTGGAGAAAACACGCAGACGGCAACTAGAGCCATTTAAGTCTATGAAAAATCATTCATTTCGCTATAATACCGCCCTCTTCACCTACCGGCGCTTAAGCAAAAGGTATTTAAGGAGAGAAGTAAAAGGAACAAGCATCCGTAACTCAGCAGGATAGAGTAGGACCACTCACTAGAATGTGGTTTAGCGGATGTAGGAAGAGTAAAGAAAAATGCACCCGTAGCTCAGCTGGATAGAGTACCTGGCTACGAACTAGGGGGTCGCACGTTCGAATCGTGCCGGGTGCACCAAACATAAAAAAAGGGGTCCTTTCAGGACCCCTTTTTTTATGTTTGGTGCATTTTGACCGGAAGTTGTTTGTTACCCGTGGTGGCTATTACGCCTGGAAGAACCGACAAAAAAGCCCCGGGCAGTTAAACAATGAAGAACTGCTAGAGAAGATCATTGAGGTCCACCAGGCTAATCGTGAGGTCTACGGCTATCCACGGGTATATGAAGCGCTTCAGAAACGAGGAGAGCTTGCAGGACGCAACAGGATAACTCGATTAATGAGGGATAACGGGATCAAGGCACGCATGGCCAAGAAATTCCGAAAGCACAGTCACCGCCATCACTTGATCACCGATCCACACAATCTGCTGTTACAACAAGAGCCGTCGTGTCGCGCTAATAAGGTATGGGTTGGTGATGTGACGTACATTCGGGTAGGGAAAGACTGGAACTACCTGTGTACCGTAATGGACCTGCATACACGACAAATCATTGGCTGGCATTTTGCGAAGAACGTGAATGCCAAGCTGCTACAGAAAAGCCTTCGGGTGCGACCGAAGGTGGGTCTCAATTTACCCGTTTTAGAACAAGAACAACAAGGTCGATATAGACCATAGAACAACCATACAAGGGCGTTATGTTCCTTCGCTGCTGACAGGATAATACATATTAGTAACGCTTGACGTTATTAACGCATAACGTTACTATTAGGCAATGATTATATCCTTCAAATGTTCTGACACGGAGGCGCTATCCAATGGCCGTCGAATCAGAAGGTTTGTGAATTTTGAACGGGCCGCTCTTCGCAAGCTAAGACAGCTGCAAGTTGCCGTAATTCTCGCTGATTTAAGAGTTCCTCCAGGAAACCGTCTTGAAGCACTGAAAGGCAATCGGAAAGGACAGCACAGCATACGAATTAATAGTCAGTTTAGAATTTGTTTCCGCTGGAGAAAAGCGGGAGCAACTGATGTAGAGATAGTGGATTGTCACTAGGAGTCAATTTTATGAGAAAACTACAAGCAGTATCTCCAGGTGAGCTACTAAAAGAGGAATTTCTAGACCCTATGGGCATTTCTCAGTATCGCTTGGCCAAAGAAATCGAGGTTCCTGCACAACGAGTTGGGGCAATAGTCTCGGGGAAGCGTTCTGTGTCCGCAGATACCGATCTACGACTTTGCAAATTCTTTGGACTTTCCAACGGCTATTGGCTTCGAGCCCAAGCAGCATTCGATACCGAGATCGCCGAAGATGAACTGGCTGCAGAACTAAAACATATCCGTCCTTGGCAAGAGACCAACCTAGCGAGTCACGGAACATAACAATGAAATCAAAGAGGAGTGGAACCTAACCCGCTTTTGAACACACCTCAACCTAACAATTGGGAGGTGTGAAATGACAAGACGAAAATACTACCAGTCTTACGACGATAACTTTAAAGCAACAGCAGTTGCGCTCAGTGAGATACCTGAAGTGCTGGCAAAGCACGTAGCCGAGTCTCTAGATATCCATGAAATCATGCTTTATCGTTGGCGCATGGAAATGCGACGAGGACAGATCATGGCTAAGAAAAACACATCTCTATCGATCCAGAAACCAAATCTGAGCTAACACGCCTTAGAAAGCTCGAACGGGATCATAACCTCCTGAAGGAGTTGACCTATCCCCCATTTTTAGAAGGCAGCTACACTTGATGAAAATTTATGGGTTGGCCCTATGACCAGCAAGATAATCGTAATAGGGGCAGGGGTGATCGGCGCGGCGTCCGCTTTGTCGTTACAGGCCGATGGACACCAAGTCACTCTTCTCGAGCGTGAAGCACCTTGCGCTGGCGCATCATTCGGTAATGCCGGTGCGATAGTCAATGGGTCCTGTGTGCCCACCGCGATGCCCGGCATTCTTTACGATGTTATACGTATGTCTGTTCAGCCATTGCCTCCGTTGTCTATACGACCCGCGTATTTCCACAAAATACTCCCTTGGTTACTGCGTTTTATATGGCAGTCTCGCTCCGTTGCGGCGAGCAACAATGCAGCTCATTTACATACTCTGACGAAACATGCTGTTGATGCTTGGCATCAGTTAGTAGATGACACAGCCCTTGCTCCCTTGGTGGAAGAAGCTGGCTGGCTGAAGGTGTATGAGAAAGCGGCAAGCTTCGCCGATACTGCTAAGGCAAGAAAGCTAATGGACGAGGCGGGCACAAGCTATGAAGTGTTGGGTCGGAGAGAAATTAGCGATCTTGAACCGAACTTGGCGCCGATTTTTAACTTTGGCTTTTACCAGAAAGATTGTTTACGACTAGTGAATCCACACAAGCTGGTGAATTCGATGGTGGACTTGATGGTTTCCCGTGGTGGGCAGTTCAAGCAATTTGACGTGGAGCGTATCCAGCATGAAGGTAAGCAAGTTAGCTTATCGGGTTCGGCGGGTTCAATAACAGCAGACAAAGTGATTGTTGCAGCAGGTGCATGGTCACGCTCACTCGCCGAGCAGTTGGGCGATAGTGTGCCGCTTGATACAGAAAGGGGCTATCACCTAATGCTGCCTGAGTCGACGCGCGACTTGCTTAACGCACCCGTAGTAAACGGTGAATCTTCCTTTGTTTTGTCACCTATGGAAACGGGAATGAGACTGAGCAGCCAAATTGAATTTGGCGGCCTTGTGGCAGCTCCAGACTACTCGCGCGTACGAAGCCTGTTGCCGTTAGCAAAACGAATGCTGCCAACGCTTGATACCCGTGAGCAATCGGCCTGGATGGGCTTTCGTCCCTCATTGCCAGACTCGCTCCCGGTAGTAGGGTTTTCCACCAATAGCAAAAATGTGCTGTATGCTTTCGGGCATCAGCATTTAGGCATGACCATGGGTGCGGTTACTGGAAAGCTTGTTGCAGACTTGATAGCAGGCGCAGACCCAATAGTGGACATGGCTCCTTTTAGGCCAAACCGTTTCTGATGCGTCTTTAATGTAAGATGGTGTTTTGCTGGTATAGGAATTTTCAATGCTGTCAAACACTATAGTCAGTCTTAATTTAGTTACTAATACAAAATAAGAAGAGCTAACAAATGGATGACTACGGTATTTTATCACTTGTTCCGGCGCTGCTAACTATAGCTGTGGCGTTCTACAGTAAGAATGTATTACTGGCACTAGTTAGCGGGATCATCAGTGGTTCTCTTATATTGGCAAGCTTTAATCCACTTCATGCCATGCAAATAGCCATCGAAAACCAGGTATTGAAAGAGGTGGTTAACGGCACTCAAATTCAAGTTGTTCTGGTTATATTCATTATTGGCGGCTTTGTTAAGCTGTTAGAAGTATCCGGTGGAGCAGGGGCCTTTGCGCGAAAAGCCTCCTTAATTGTTACCAGTCGCTCCAAGGCTCAGGTGGTTGTATGGTTTTCCGGACTTGGAATATTTTTTACTGACTCCGGTAACAGTTTAATTATTGGGCCGTTATATCGATCAGTCTTTGACGAGTTCAAAATTTGTCGTGAGAAACTCGCTTATATTCTGGATACAACCTCTTCACCCATTAGCATACTCATCCCCTTTATTAGTTGGGGCGCTTACATCATGTCTCTAATAGAAAAGTCCTATGCCGAAATTGGGCTTAGCGAAGAATCTTTTACGGTTCTAATAAAAGTTATCCCGTATCAGTTCTATGCATTTTTAGCGCTGGCCACTGTGCCGATCGTAGTCTTCATGAAAAAAGACTACGGCCCTATGAAGGTGGCACAGGCGCGTTATCTTGCAAAAATCGCTGCCGACAATGCAGCGCCTATCAAGAAGATGTCCGCGGGAAACCCTATAGAGGAAAGTCCCGTAGAGGAAAAACTAGCAGACCCAGAATCCGAAACCACTGATGATCGAATTGGCATATTTCTCTATCCGCTGGGCGTAATGGTAGTGCTAATTGCCGGACTTATAGCCTGGCACGCAACACATGACGGGATTTCTACGGTTCACATCAGATCAACAATGATAATTGCTTATCTTAGTGCATCGTTGACTTGTGCGGAGATGATGCGTCGTTATCGCTCTATGTCTTATACACAGTCATTAGCTGTATTTATAAAAGGCGCAGAATCGATGGTGTATATATCTATCGTGCTGGTGCTGGCATGGGCATTAGGCTCCGTGAATGCTGATGTGCATACGGCTGACTATATAGCTTCATTGATTGGCGGGTCATTGCCGCCAATGTATTTCCCGATGATTGTGTTTGTTCTGGGCGCGATAATCTCACTATCAACTGGATCATCTTATGGAACGTTTGCAATTTTGATGACCATTGCAGTACCAGTGGGGTTCGATCTTGGTGCATCCATGTATCTGACTATTGCGGCAGTGCTCAGTGGAGGGCTGTTTGGAGATCATGTATCACCTATCTCTGACACCACAGTCCTTGCTTCCGTGGGGGCGCAGTGTCCCCATCTGGACCATGTGTCTACACAAGCTGCTTATGCGGGAGTAACAGGGCTGGTGGCATTTATTGCCTACGGCCTGGCTGGCGCCTATGAGTCACCCATGGTGTTGCCTATAGCGGTAGTGATGCTATTTCTGTCGATGTACTTTTTGATGCGCCTATTTGGGCACAGTGGTGAGAGTACTTAGGAAGCGAAAAGTGGGGCATATTTATATCAAAAGGCCGGTCGCATCCTAAATAAACCTGGCCCATTCTCGTTTTATTTAGCACAAACTAGTGCATCGCTAGTCCCTATACCGCATCGCAATTTGCACCCCACAAGAGTTGCCATTTAGTCGGATAGCTACCTTCGTAGGCTGCCCAGAAGAGGAGAGGGTGCTTTGCTAGCCAAAAATCGCACCAAATTTACCGCCAAATAGATGTTTGAAAATTGCAGAAAATCCTCACCTGGTGTAGCTTCTGAAAGAATAAGTATAATAAGTAGAGTCCAATGCGACCCATGCCTTCCGATAAGACACTACAAGCCTCATCCGCCGGCTACTACAGCGCCACTTTTTCAAGGCTTGTAGAGCGATGAACAGCCGTCTCGCGGTCGGCATTTCGGGCTTTATCCTACTACTGGGCATAGTTTCAGTATCACTGCTAACCGGTACATTTATCCCCGCACAAGGCGCCACTGAACCCCAGCCAGCCTTCGCCGCCAATGACATGCAGCAACTAGTCAATTCTTACTGCCTTGCATGCCACAACGACACCTTGGCTACCGCGGACTTCTCCCTGCAGAGCGTAGACTTCGCCAATCCAGCTTTACATGCAGATTCCCTGGAGCGAGTCGTCAAGAAACTCAGGGCACATATGATGCCTCCAGCGGGTATGCCTAGACCGGAATTTGAGACCTATCAGATAATGACCGATTGGTTGGAAGGGGAGTTGGATCGTGCATGGGCGGCTAATCCTAACCCTGGGCGCATTACTCCTTTGCACCGTATGAACCGCTACGAGTACAACAACACCATCAACGCCTTGCTAGGCTTGGACGTAGACGTTATGGACTCTCTGCCTGGTGATCCAACTGCTGATGGCAGCTTTGATAATATGGCAGCCTCCTTGCCGTTTACCACTGCACACATGGAGCGTTACATGTCGGTTGCGCGGCAGGTAACGCGACTTGCTACTGGCTTGCCTCCGCTTGGGCCGACCATTACCAGCTATGAAGTGCCGCTGTTTCTGAAACAGAATCAACGCCAGAATAACGATATGCCCTTCGGCTCTAGAGGAGGCGTGTCGGTTAATCATAATTTTCCGGTTAGTGGCGAGTATCAATTGAGCGTTCAGTTAGAGAGAAATTATCAGGACTACATCAAGGGCTTAGGTTGGCCTCAGCAATTAGAGATTCGTCTTAATGGTCGACTGTTAGAACGCTTTACTGTCGGCGGCGAAGCCCCAGGAACACCTGCTCCGCTGAGCTTCAGCGGCACTGGTGAGCCAGGCACCATAGATTGGGAGCAGTATATGCTCACCGAAGCTGGGGAAGGGCTAGAAGTTCGCCTCCCGATAGAGGCTGGCCCCGCGCAGATAAGCGTGTCCTATATCAGGCAGTTGATTGAGCCAGAATCCATCCCCCAACCGGCTCAGGGTGGTCGTCTGAATGCCAATGATGAAGCCTATCTGGACTATCAGAAAATTTACGCGCTTGAGGTTAGCGGTCCTTTACCGTCTTCACAGTCCATCGCTTCTGCGTCCAATAGCGATGCATCACCCAGCCAGCGAAAAATATTTTCCTGCCACCCAGATCGTGGCGCTGAAGAACAAAGCTGCGCTACGCAGATTCTTTCAACACTCGCAACCCGTGCCTATCGGCGGCCTGTAAGTGATCAGGATATTGACTTGCTGCTAGGTTTTTATGCGCAGGGCAGAGAGACCGGTGGAAATTTTAATAGCGGGATTCAGTTCGCGCTGGAATTCATGCTCAGCGATCCGGATTTTTTGATCAGGAGTTACAGCGTTCCAGCTGATTCGCCGACCGGCGAAACATTCCCTATCAGTGACCTGGAGTTGGCTTCACGCTTAGCCTTCTTTCTGTGGAGCGAGGCGCCGGATGAACAGTTGCTAGATCTTGCGCAGCAGGGCCAACTGAGCAATCCCGAAGTATTGGAACAACAGGTTCGTCGAATGCTGGCCGACTCTCGCGGCGTCACCACGTTGGTTGAAGACTTTGCCGCCCAGTGGTTGAACCTCAGACGTCTTGATGAGGTGCAAATCAATACAGTGGTTTTTCCAAACTATGACCTGAGTCTGATCGAAGGCTTCCGCCAGGAGACCCAGCTATTTGTGGCGGACACTATAGAGTCCGATAGCAGCGTGATGGACTTATTAGGTGCTAATCACAGCTATCTCAATGAACGGCTTGCTGATCACTACGGTGTTGAAGGTATCTATGGAAGCCGCTTTAGAAAGACGCAGCTGCCCAACAGAAATCAGCGCGGCGGCTTGTTGTCTATGGGAGCGCTGCTGACAGTGACTTCTTATCCTGGGCGTACTTCGCCTGTATTGCGTGGTAAGTGGCTGTTGGATAATTTGTTGGGAACACCGCCACCACCGCCACCGGCAAACGTGCCCATTCTTCCAGATGCTGAGGCGGGTGAAGTTCCTACCTCTATTCGTGAAAGACTTGCTAGGCACCGAGCAGACCCAGTTTGTGCCTCTTGTCACGTTGTTATTGACCCGCTTGGTTTTGCCTTGGAAAATTTCGATGTGATTGGCGGCTGGCGAGAACATGATGAGGTGGGAAATCTTGTAGATCCCGACGGAAGCTATCCAGGGGGTGTTGAGTTTTCTGGTTTCGCGGACCTGCGCGATTGGATGATGGATAGGCCCGAGCAATTTTCACACACTTTGACAGAGAAACTGATGACCTATGCACTGGGTCGCCGAATTGACTACTACGACCAGCCGGTTATACGCAAGATAGTGAGTGATGCAGCCGATAAAAACTATAGTTGGTCTTCCCTGATAACTGGGATCGTAATGAGCCCACCGTTTCTGATGAGTACAAATTGATGACTAAGAAAACTCAAACAGCAATCTCTATTATTCCCAATGTAGTGACAGGAAAATCCATTTCCCGCCGCGCCTTGCTGCGCGGCACTGGGGCAGCATTAGCTTTGCCAATGCTGGATGCGATGACGCCGGCATTTGCTCAAACCTCGCCTGCACCGATACACCGATTCCAAACTGTCTATGTTCCTAATGGCATGGCCATGGATTATTGGACGCCAGCCAAAACCGGAAGCGACTTTGACCTTACTCCAATTCTGCAGCCTTTGGCTCCGTTCAAAGATAAGATGATGGTGCTATCCGGATTGAAGGCGAATTGGAACATCGCTCATGCCGGTGCTGGAGGCTCTTTCCTTACAGGTGTTACTAGGGGAGGACGCAACGAGGTAGAAATTCTAGCGGGAGTTTCTGTTGATCAGCTGCTCGCTAAAGAACTGGGCAGGCAGACACAACTCTCTTCACTGGAATTGTCGATGGATGCGCCGGCACTTGCTGGAGCCTGCACCGTAAATCTCAGTTGCGTGTATACCCACACACTTTCCTGGCGCGGTGCAACCGAGCCCTTGCCGACGGAACATAATCCCCGCTCAGTATTCGAACGCATGTTTGGCGATAGCGGCAGTACACAGAAGAGTGTGCGAGAGGCGCGCTTAAAACAACAAAGCAGTATTCTCGATGCGGTTCTCGAGAGACTCACTAAATTGGAGAACAGCATAGGGGCTGAAGACCGTTACCTGATGGAGAGCTACACCGAATCAATTCGCAGTGTCGAAAGACGGATTCAGAAAGCCGAAGAGCAGATAGACCTGTCCCTGCCAGAACTAGCCCAGCCTGCTGGCGTGCCAGTAGACTATGAAGAGCATATGGAGATCATGCAGGACCTGCAGGTGTTGGCACTGCAAACCGATCTGACGCGGGTCATAACCTTCATGATGAGTAAGGAGCAGAGTGCGCGGCCATATCCGCAGATAGGCGTTCCTGATGCTCACCATCCACTTTCTCATCACAACAACAATGTGCAGCTGGTAGAGAAGATGTCGCGGATTAATGCCTATCACACGCAGCTTTTCTCTAATTATCTGGCGAAGCTAGCAGCGGTCCCCGATGGCGAGGGAAATCTTTTAGACAATATGACTATTATGTATGGTGCGGGTCTTTCTAATAGCACGATCCACTCAGGTATTAATCTGCCGGTGATGTTGGTAGGTGGTGGCGCCGGTTGGATGCAAGGCGGCCAGCATCGACGTTATCAAGATGAACCGACCATGGCGAATTTATTAGTTTCCATTATGGACAAGTTCAATCTTCCTATTGATCAAATTGGAGGTAGTACTGGTTCCCTGCCACTTACCTCTTAAGGAATTGCTTAAGTGGTCACTAAGTGGCTGCCTTTCAGACTATGAATCACACAATGAAAACTTGTCAGAAACTATTCGCTCTTGGAATTTTATTCTTCGCGTTGCCCGCTCTTGGGCAAGGAATGCCGCCAGTTGTGCAGGCTGCTAAGGACGCTGATTGGGCTAAGCTTTCATCTTTGCTCTCGAATCAAGGCAACGTACAAGATGTTTATGGCGATGGTACTTCTGCACTGCACTGGGCGAGCTATCACGACAACGTTCAGGTTGCTGTTGAGTTGATTGATCTGGGAGGCGATGTTAATTCTGTCACCGACCTGGGCGTTACGCCGCTGTGGCTGGCTGCTGATAACGGCAGTGCAGCAATGGTGGATGCTCTTTTAGAAAGTGGTGCAAATCCAAATTTAAATCTTCTCTCTGGAGAAACGCTTGTTATGACGGCGGCGCATTCTGGCAACGCCGTATTAGTGCGCTCTCTACTGGCGGCTGGAGCAAGTCCTCATTCAGAGGTAACGCGAAATCAGACAGCGCTTATGTGGGCAGCAGGGCAGGGCCATGGCGATGTGGTTGAGGCTCTTCTAGATTACGGCGCCGACGTAGATGCGCGTACACTGGTTCGCAGTCAATACGTGAAAAGCGAGAAGGAGCAGGATAGTCATCCTCTGAATAAGGTCTGGGTTGAGCAGGGCGGCAATACAGCGCTTATATTTGCAGCCAGAGCCGGAAGCTTGGAGTCTGCTCGCTTATTGGTGGCAGCTGGCAGCGATGTCAATGGTCTCTCGGCATTTGGTACCAGTCCGGCAATCATGGCGGTGCATGGCGGCAATATTGAGCTGCTGGACTTTTTGCTTGAGAGTGGCGCTGAGGTTGACTCTTCTGCAAGCGGGCATACTGCATTGCACGCGGCAATCTTGCGTGGCAGTCCTGAGGCCGTTGAGTTATTGCTTGATCACGGCGCAGACATCGAAGCCATTTTAGAAAAGCCAACCCCTGCAAGGCGACAATCAGCCGATTACAGCTTTCATGACTCTTTGATCGGAGCGACACCACTGTGGCTGGCGGCTCGCTTTACTGAACCCAAATTAATGACGCTGCTGCTGGAACACGGCGCGGATCCATTGTTTGTAAACAACGTGACCTACCCAACCCTAAGTAGCATGCAACCGGTGATTGCCGAAGAAGGAGAGATCTCTGTTCTCATGGCAGCAGTCGGCATGGGATACACGCGTCTTAGGATGAGCTGGGGAAGCGTAGAACGTCGTGCGGGAATACAAGGCAATGATCGCGAGGCACGAATACTTGAGGCGGCGGAGATCGCCGTTGATGCCGGAGTAGATTCCAATATTCAAAATTCGGCAGGGATGGCAGCGAGAGATTTCGCAAGAAGCCGCAGATATGACGAGGTGGTTGCCTTTCTCGATATTGTTGGCCGCTGAGAGTCGATATATTTCCTTGGGAAAAGGATAAAAAGGGGGCGCCGGGAATGTGAATAATTCTCGGTGGCCCCTTTTTTTGCTTTAGTGATCCACTAGACCCGGCTATGCGTAATTGAATTCTATAATTGGCTAAAATGCCTCTTCCTTAATATTGAAGGACTCGGCGAAAGCCTGCATAGAAATGTATCTCTATTGCTTGGGAAACCGTTCACAGTGGAGTTTAGAGGATAGCAAAATGAAAAGTTTACTCACCCTGCTCGTTCTTTCCTATGCCGTTGCTGCCAGTGCCAATTCGCCAACTCAGAACAGGTGGCAGTTCGAAGTTCTGTTGGATGACAAGCCAATCGGCTATCACAATTTTATTCTCAGCGAGAAAAATGGACATCAGACAATCAGTGCTGAAGCTAAATTTAACGTAAAACTATTGTTCGTAAATGTCTTTAGCTATCGTCATCAAAACGAAGAGATATGGAGAGACAACTGTCTTACTTCGATCAATGCAGAAACTTTATCAAATGGCACAGAATTTGTAGTGCGTGGACAAGCTGCCAAGGAGGGGTTTCAGATACAAGCCGAATCTTCTGCAAATAAACTGCCGCCTTGCGTCATGTCGTTTGCCTATTGGAACCCCGAATTTCTGAAAGCTGAAAAACTTCTGAATAGCCAAACTGGTGACTATGAAAAAGTTGCCATTGTAAAAGAGGGGGAGGAGGGCTTACTGGTGAATGGTCAAAATATTCAGGCAATTCGATACTCTGTCAGCGGCGCAGCTGCGCCGATTACCCTCTGGTATGCAGCGCTTGATAATCGCTGGTTGGCATTAGAGTCCGTTGTAAAGGGCGGAAGAATACTTCGATATAAGCCGGTGAGGTTACCCGGTACATTATCTGCGCCGAACGCTGCTGGTGGGTAAATCAGTGGAAGGGAGGAAGTTATGGACCTAGTGAAAACGCTATTGCTGCTTAGTCTGCTGCTGATTAGTAGCTGCAGGTCTGTTTCGAACTTACCAACAATTGGAACGGTTGCATCAGTTGATCTCACGAGATTTGCTGGTGACTGGTTCGTTATAGCGAATATCCCAACTTTTATTGAAACCCAAGCGTTCAATGCTATTGAAAGCTATAGCGAGCCTGTTGGAAACAAAATTTCTACAACTTTCTCCTTCAACAAGGGAGGGTTCGATGGTAAGAAAAAGGTGTATCATCCTACAGCGTTTATTCGAGAAGGCTCTGGCAATGCGGTATGGGGGATGCAGTTTGTTTGGCCTATCAAAGCCGAGTATCGAATAATTTATCTTGAGCCAGATTATCAATTTACAATAGTTGGCAGAAGCAAAAGAGACTATGTTTGGTTGATGGCGAGAGAACCTATCATCGCCGAGAGCGACTACAATCGACTGCTTAAAATCATAGCTGAAGAGGGCTATGACCTTAGTAAAATTCGCCGAGTCCCCCAACAAACTTTCTAATAAATGGGGTCAGAGTAAAAACGCAATAGCTTTTTTTACTCTGACCCCATTTTTTGTTTAAATACCCGCGCCTAACTAAAAAAGTGTGCTTTGTCGCTTCCCAGTTCGAGTCCACAAGTCCCGCTCCCTAGCGCGTTGGAGAGATCAATGAGAAAAATATTGGCGTGTCTGGTTTTAAGTCTAGTAGTCGCTGCAGTGGTTAACGCCAGCGCGGCGCAGGAATGGGAAGGCGAGGACTATGCTCTATCTATGGCAGGCGCGCTGATCAATGATCACTGTGGGCGAGTTTGGCAGGGTGGGGAATACGTGAGTATTCATGCCTGTAATTATCTACTGGCTAACCGATTCACCGTTGCTGTTTCCGCTCAACAATTTGAAGAGTGCACGGTGCTAGCACAAGGAGATATCGTTATGATTGCCGACTGCATGGTTGCACGTTTTAACACCTGGCTTACGCAGCAAGCGCAGTAGAAATCGAGAAGAGAAAACATTCCGCGATGCTAATTCTCGTTTACCCAAGGCCCAGCCATGTCGCGCTCCCAAGCAGCAAGGCTAAACCACCGAACGGCTCCCTGATACCGTTGAGCTTCTCTCAATTGCAGACTCACTGAGGGTGATGTATAAACGATCCATCGGAATTTAAGGAGTACACAATTATGAAAAAAGAGACCCTAGCCATACATGCGGGCTACCAGACAGACCCCACTACCAAGTCCGTAGCTGTTCCTATTTATCAGACTGTCGCTTACGAATTCGACAACGCACAGCACGGTGCCGATCTATTCGATTTGGCAGTGCCCGGCAACATCTATACTCGCATCATGAACCCTACTAATGATGTGTTGGAGCAGCGAATGGCTGCGATGGAAGGGGGTATTGCGGGATTGGCTGTGGCCTCTGGCATGGCGGCTATCAATTACTCGATTTTGACTATTGCCAAAGCGGGCGACAATATTATTTCGACACCGCAGCTTTATGGCGGCACCTACACTCTATTCGCGCATATGTTGCCTAGCCAGGGTGTCGAGGTGCGCTTTGCGGAGGATGATTCTGCCGAGGCGATCGAAAAGCTAATCGACGACAAGACGAAGGCAGTTTATTGCGAGACTATAGGTAATCCTGCTGGCAATATCATCGATCTAGAAGCGGTCTGCGCGGCTGCTCACAAGCACGGTGTCGCAGTGATCGTCGATAATACAGTGGCTTCACCGGTCATCTGCAACCCTATCGATTTTGGTGCTGACATCGTCGTGCATTCCCTGACTAAATATATTGGTGGTCACGGCACATCCATCGGTGGTGTGATAGTAGACTCGGGAAAATTTCCCTGGGCCGAGCATAAAGAGCGTTATCCAGAATTGAATGAACCAGAACCTTCCTATCACGGTGTTGTCTATACCGAGGCTCTGGGGGAGGCGGCATACATAGGGCGGGCAAGAACTGTTCCGCTGCGTAATACTGGCGCTGCCTTGTCGCCTATGAATGCCTTCTTAATCATGCAGGGTTTGGAAACACTAAGTCTGCGAATGGAGCGGCACTGTGCTAACGCGATGGAGGTTGCTACATTTCTTCAGGGACATGACAAGGTGGAATGGGTTAATTTTGGCGGTCTGGAGAGTGACCCTAATTATGCCTTGGCGCAAAAATATTGCGGTGGTATTCCGGCATCTCTACTAACCTTCGGTATCAAAGGTGGCTTCGACGCAGGCGTTCGCTTCTATGACGCGCTGGCTATGATTAAGCGATTGGTAAATATTGGTGATACTAAGAGTCTTGCTTGCCATCCCGCTTCGACTACGCACAGGCAGCTAAATGAGGAAGAGCAATTGGCGGCGGGAGTGACACCAGAAACCATGCGGATTTGTGTTGGTATTGAGCATGTCCATGATATAATTGCCGACATTGAGCAAGCTCTAGCAGCAGCATAACCTTATTACTTAATACAGGGCGTAAACATGAAGAATATTCTGGCCGTTTTAATCTTGGCTGCGGTGCTTGTTGGCTGCGAAAGCTTATATGATACAGAGGACATCCCGAGAATCAGGTCACAAAGGCAGGTTGATGCTTACAATGAAACGGTGAGCTCAGCAGGCGAAAAATTGGTCTGTTCGAAAGAACGACCATTGGGAAGCAATATTTCTCAGTTCGTTTGCATGACCCAAAATCAGCAAGACAGAATAGCAGCGCAGTCTCAGCAGGCCATTCGAGATGTTGGTCTAAACGGTAACTGAACACCGCGATATGATTCACTCGCGTCATCTTTGCCATTTTACAATTGTGTTGACGACTTAAATATGTGCGGGAAAGCAAAAACTAAGGCCCAGCTATAGCTGGGCCTTAGTTTTTGCGCGCTAGTTGCTCGATAGTTAACAAGGTAGGGAAAGACTACTAAGAATGAAAATTGAGCACATTCCTAAATGAATAAACTCAATTTTTCGCCCAGGCTATATCCTAAATAAAGTCATACCCCATTTGGCATTGGTAGACTCATCTGTTGCAGTAGAGCCTATTGCAGGTTTCATCTCTTCTTCGAATGAACTGTGTAACAAGTAGATCAGCCTTCTTTCAATCGGCTTTCTTGCAGGGCTTGCCGACCTTGATGAGACATTTTTCCGGAAGATGCCAAAAGGGATTTCGATTCTCTGTGTTTTTAAAACGGTGTCTTCCCTCAGAGTCTTTTGATAGTCTTTCGGAAATAAAGTACAGGGAAGCACGTTAATCACTCTAAATTTACTCTCCTATATTTGACTAGACCGGCAGCCTTGGCTAACCCCTTTTGCCTTTGTGTAAAATTGCTATTGCATAAAGCATAGTCTTATGGATAGCTCTGTCCTTTTTTAAATAGCGTGAATAGCTTAGTGTTAAACAGGTTGTTCAAAAGTTCGCGCGAACCTTAAATACAAACTGAGCTCCAGTATTCGAGCAAGGTTTCTCCGTTTCGCTCAAGTTACCATCACGTAGATAGCCGTTGTAGCGTTTGCGTTCTAGACATCTTATTTCGTCTTCGGCGTTATTGATTTCCATGCGGTAGGTAAAGTTTCCATAGCCAGTTTTTTCAGCGAATAGCTTCAGTTCCGGGCGCAGCTTCCCGCCGCCGAAGAAGACAACGTTATCGATATCGTAGCGGACACGGTTGCCGCCGGTCCCGCCGACATCGCCAAACCCGTCTTGGTAGTTGATGCCAAAACTCAAATTCTGTGAAGGCACGTCTTGTCGGTAACCTAGTCGGAAGCCGCCGCGGTCGAACGGAATGATAGTTCTTTTTTTGCCGATGAGCGGGTCGTAGATATAGGCATCTTCGAAGTTAAAAGCGGCTGTAACTACTGCCTGCGGCAGGTCGAGAAAACCAAGTCGTATGCTCGCGTTGAGATACAGGCCGAATACTTTGCCATCGCCGACATTGCCGTTGGCACTGATCGGCTTAGAGGGGTCGGTCGTTACATCTACTTTGCCGATCGAATCTGACACGTCATAGTAGAAGAATCTAGTATTTAAGACGCCGCCATCATTCGGCAAGCGGTAGTCGAGATTGATGTTGTAGCGCCAGGTTTGCTCCTGTTCTAACTCAGGGTTGCCTGCAATCGTGTCCTGGTCGTCGTCCTGCTGATTTACACCGGCTGAAAAATCTCTGAAGCTGAGCTGTGAAACATCTTTCTCTGCTGAGGCTCGCAGTTGGAAACTGCTGCTGATGTCGACGCGTAGGTCCAATTTTGGCTTAACAAAATCGAAGTCTCTCTTCTTTTTAATGTCGCCGCTCTGCTCAATTTCGGAAGTTTCATAGAACAGAGAGCTCTCAAGTGAGGTTCGCGAATTAATCTGCCAATTGTGTATGGCGAACCCTTCGAATCGGACCTCTTCGACTGTGGAGAACGCATTGGGTACCGGTATGGGCCTGAGGCCGCCAAAGTCTGCTGAAGGCTCACCGGGTAAGTTTAAGCCGAGTCGTAGCGCTGAATTTTGAATGGTCTGCGCACCTTCGATGCCTAGCTCTAGGGATTGCTCTGCCGCTACCGGCCAGGTGTAGGATGTGCGTGCAATGCGTTCCTGGTACTTACTGGAGGTGTCGAGGAAAAGGTCTTTCGTCTCGGCGCCGCCCAGTACTGCAGAGACGAAGCTCTCACGGGTCGTGGCTCGATCCTCTTCATTCACAATGAACAGAAATTTGTATTTTCCGCCGTTGCCGAAATTGTGTTCGTAGTCGCCGCCAAGTTCCCAATTATCTTGGGTGGAAGGGAGTTCTTCCCGTTCGTAGGTGACTGCGGCATTGGCAGTTTGGTAGTTAGTTATGGTGCGGCTTAGGCTTGCCGGCGGATCGCTCTCGCTGTAGAGGAAGTTAAAGGCAATTCGGTCTGTGGGAGAGGGTTGATAGACTACGTTTGAGTTTAATCTGTAGGTCGTCTGTTCCCGTGTGCGCTCGAAGTCGCGTGTATCATTTAATGAGTTGTCCGCAAGAAAGCTCACTTCTCTGGACTCTTGGTATTCATAGCCACTGGTGACATCAGCGCTGATTAGATAGTTCAGCGAACCAGATTGCGCGCTATAAGAGAAAGCCCCATTGGGCTGTGCTGTACCGTCATGAAAATGTGTAAAACCAATCTCTCCCGAGCTACTTGAGTTGCTCTGTGATTCAAACAGGACGATGTTGACCAGCTGCCCTGAGTTGCGCACATCCAATTCGCCAGAGCTACCACGGATGATCTCGATGTAATCAACCTGTTCGGCAGCGATGCGGTCGAGCTGGCTGCTTGCCTCGTTCGCCTTGCCAGCGAGGCGCTTACCGTTAATCAGAATTTGGCTAGTAGCACCGAGGCCCCGGTTATTGTCGCCAAAACTTGGAACCTGGTTACCTTCCAGTGCGAGGCCTATACCAGGAATTCGGCTGAGCATATCGTTCACCGATACCACGCCATATTCAGAAAAATAGGCAGCAGGGTAAGTAACCGTCGCATCATCCTCTGTTTCGTTTTGTGCGAGCAGTAGATTTGAAGTGGCGGTCGAAAATAGGAACGCGCCTGTCAGCAGGTAATTCTTCATAGTGGCTTCAGTAATCAAGGTTGAACTACTTTACATACTTAGTGCTTTGTTTCAAGTTAAAGCGCATGAACTATGCTCGGGGTAGTTAACACTCCGCAAAGGAGTAGGGTGATGCTTTACTCTTTATTAACGCCGGATTTACACGCACAGTGCTCACAGCTAAGAAACGAGCAGGTATTAATGCGTCTATTTTATTGTTCATCGAGCTTCTCATTCATTAGCAGTGGTGTTGATTAGTTGTCATGATAAATTCAGAGGGTTATAGCCTTTATTGGCTTTTATTTCTCTGTTTGACATTTCCAGCAAAAATCGAAACTACCGTCATTTTCTTCATCGCATTTGTGGCAGGCCCAAGGTTTTGTTGGTTTGGGGTTAGTCAGCTGCTCCTCGATGATTGTTGAGGCCTTGGCGAAATCTTGATCGTTAATGATCCAGAGTTGCAAGAACATATTCTCGATGCCATGACGAGCACCATTAGGAATCGTGTGCTCATTTTTCACTAAGGATTCGATGTCATTTAGTGCGAGGATATTCTTAGCCGAATGCAGAACAGCTACGTTTTCATGGGTGTAGATTCTTTTCATAGATATTCACAGTGAGTCCACAATGGTTTGATTGCACTGCACGCTCAAGTATTGAATTTCTGCCTTCCCCTGTCCAATACAAAAACGTAGCTAAATGTTACTTCTTCTCTGTGAATGAGCGAAGGCGCTAGAGCGTTGTATACCATGGAGTGGATGCCAACTCGCTATATTCTTGGAGGGGCGTCAATGCGTCCGGCACAAGCGAAAGCTCTGAGATTGGCGACCTAGGTATCCGAGATCATCGCTGCGCGGGGCTTTCCTGCAGCTTTGTCATCGACCTGTTGTTGGCGGCGGTGTTCGCCGCGCAGGCGCAATTCTTCTCGGTTGCTGTCATCGATTAGCGCATAGTCCCTTCTCCACGCATCGTCTTTCCAGCGATGCAAGGTGCGCTGGGTGGTTCGAGCTTGCCCAGCTTTCTCGATGAGTGCTAATCCCTGCTGGATTATCTCTAGCTGCATGGCTTCGTCATAGGGAACGCCGCAGGGATTGCCGAGTGGAAAATCGATGTGCAAGTATCGAGGTGCGCCGCAGTGCTCTACGATATCGATCGCAGATCCAATGATTAGAGTTATGATGCCATTACTTTCTAGGTGTCGCGCTAACAGACTCACGGTCTGATGGCAGACAGGTCACAACGGTACAAGTATGGCCACGTCCACTGCATCATGCTGACAACGAGCAAGAATCTCCGGCGCATCGTTCACACGCGTGTTGCGTTGGCTATATTCTGTAGGGATCGAATGAAAGCGGTTGCTTAGTTCGCTTATAAGGCCTTCGTCTTCGCAGCGCTTAAGCTGCTTTAGCGGAAGGAATGAGGCGACATCATTCGTATGTGTCATGGTTTTATGCCATGACAGTTCATCGGTATACATGGAGCTGGGAATAGGTAGGCTAGTGCAAGAATGGACTTGCCGCTGCGCACGTCCTGTTTCTGAATCAGGCATTGCGGTGGTGACTACGGCAACTTTGCATTTACTTAGCGGTTTTTGCAGACGGCTAAAAGGCACGTCATCATAGTGTGCCCATTGATAGTCACTGGTATAGCCCTGGGCGCGATAGAAGTTTCGAGTCCTTTCCATATACGGCACATCATTTTCTTTCACGGGTCACGCCTCAACTTGTTTAGAAATCATTACCTCAATGAAACGCCCTTGACGTGGTGAAGTCAATAGGGGCCATGTTAGTCTTTCTATACCCTCGAAATTCTTGGTGGACGCGGAGCATGTAGGATGATTCTTACGGTAACGAATGCAGTAAAGGCTTGCGGCAGAATAGTGGTAGTTGCACTGGTTCTCCACGGCACACTGTTGGGGAAATTATTGGCACAACAAGGAGATATTGACGTGGGAACAGAGTCACCGGTGGCAGGCGTCACATTTCGATTTATTCAGTCCAATGGAATAACGATGCGCATAGCGGAGACCGGCACAGGGCCGCTAGTCTTGCTAGCGCATGGCTGGCCTGA
>Ga0209632_10001546_pt1 | contig 23184 bp, 21 predicted proteins | sample COG_10_FD_184754 | JGI IMG/M metagenome (GOLD analysis project Ga0209632, IMG submission 184754) | Pelagic Microbial community sample from North Sea - COGITO 998_met_10 (SPAdes) (version 2) | ecosystem: Environmental > Aquatic > Marine > Neritic zone/Coastal water | place: Helgoland, sampling... | reverse complement strand
CGACAACTGTGCTCATCTGGATACTTCTCTACAAATTCAAAAATGCTCATCCACTTATTTTTGATGTAAAACAACAAGCAGAGAACGTAACCTAGTTACGAGGTGCATTCACGCGGACTAGCATATTAAATAATGTCTTTTTTGAGTTAAAGCGGCCTATCATCGAAACGTAATAATCCACATATACCTCTGATTTTCAGTGCAAATGAAAGAAAAAATTGACATTCAAATGCATGCATTGTATTTTCGTCACCCTTAAAACTTCAGAACCAATACCTATGAAACACATTTCCTCGCTTCTAATACTTTCAGTAAGCCTTTCCTGTTCGGCTCTAGCTCAAAGTACTTTCTCCGACATACATTCATTGCTTCAAACACGCTGTTCAGGAAACGGATGTCACAACGGATCCACTGCAACATTTGACGTAACACAGTCTGAAGCTGACCTTTATACCGAACTAATGGGAGACCCAGTGAACCCAACAGCTCTTGCCAAAGGAAATAAGCTGATAATGCCAGGTTATCCTACAAAAAGCTTCATGCTTAGAAAGATTGCTCATGGACTAAGTGATGTACTCGAACTAGAGCAACCACAAGAAGGTTTGGATATGCCAACTGGTGGAGCTGCGCTAGAAGACCACGAAGTAGAACTTTTTAGACAATGGATTATTTTCGGTGCTCCAGAGACAGGCGAAGTTGTAGATACTGCATTGGTAAACACATATTACCGCGAGGGAGGAATTGATGACACGTATGCTGATCATGAACCACCTGCCGCTGGCGAAGGTTTTCAGATGTATATGGGGCGCATATTTGTTCCGCCATTAACGGAGTATGAATATTACATGAAATTCGACCCAGAAATTGCAGATGGAATTGAGGTTACCAAAATTGAAACGTATTTAGCTGAGGAAACTCATCACTTCGTTATTTATTCATTCAATCCAGGTGCAGAAACCGTATATGAAGATGGAATGAGAAATGCTTACGACCTCGGGGCACAAGATTCTCACGCAGACATTAAGAATCCAATTGCCACAGGACCAGGTTTATGGAATTATGAGCTTCCAGAAGGCACGGCCTACTACTGGCCTGCCAATACAGTTTTTGACATGAACATTCATATAAAAAACTCTAATCCTGACAGTATAATGTCTACCGACTTGTATATGAACGTATACACGCAAGATGCAGGAACGACAGATCAGTACATGCAAATCTCTCTGTTTCCAGTACTGGATATCTCTATACCACATAATAACCAAGAGACTGTTTTCACCGAAGTAGCCAATTCTCCAAACGCAACTAAGACTTGGAAAATATGGAATTTGTACACGCACACGCACAAATACGGCACAATGTATAATGCGTACGTAAGGAATCCTGACGGAACTAAAGGAGACATGATTTACGATGGAGATTATAGTTATGAATTAGGGTTTGATGCAGGTTTTTACCGAAATGGTCCAGAAGTCACTTTCCGTTATTTCCCAGACAACGAACTATTTGAAATTGACCCAAGAGTCGGCATGATACACGAAGCTGGTTTCACCAATACAGATGGTCCCGACCCAGTGCTTTGGGGATTGACTTCTGATGAAGAAATGATGGTGCTTGGAGTGCAATACATAGAAGGAAGCGAACTGACTGGTATTGAAGAAGTTGCTCCAATTGAAGGCTTAAGAATTTATCCTAATCCAAGTTCTGACCGTTTCTCTCTAAGCTTCAATCTTTTAGAAGACGCTGCTCTCTCAATTTCGGTGGTCGATATTCTAGGCAAACAAGTTGCTGAAGTGTATTCTGGAAGAAATGTTTCTGGTATGTTCTCTCAAAATTTCGATGCTTCAGATATTGGGTTAACCTCTGGAATCTATAGTATGAACATTACAGTTGATGGAGCTACGGTTTCACAAAAACTAATCGTGACGGAATAAACAGTTTACGTTTTACTGAATTTCAAAGACCGCCAAAGACAATTTTATATCTTAGCGGTCTTTGAGTTTTTATACATCAAGTAACAAAAACCGTTTGTAGTCTATGGCCTTTTTAGATAACATTTCTGATGAAGCACAACGCGTGATGACTGAATATGAGGTCACCGAACTCATGGTTTATGCTGCACCCATTTTCATAGGACTCATTGTTCTTGAAATCATATTCAGCCTTAAGTACAACCCAACTTTATACAAGTGGAAAGACTTGGCAACAAGCGGAACAATGGGTGTTGGAGCTGCAGTCCTTGCAGGAGGAGCGAAAATTTTTTCGTTGATATTATTCTCGGTAGTTTACATCCTTTTCAATCCAGAGGATTCGGAAGGTATGCGTCACAATATCATGGGAGGTTGGGCTGCTTTTGGGTTAGGAACATGGTACGTCTGGGTTATTTGCCAAGTTCTGGACGATTTCAGTTACTATATGGTACACAGAGCAAATCACGAAGTAAGATTCCTTTGGGCTGCGCATATTGTACATCACTCGTCTGACCATTTTAATTTGGGAACTGCAGTTCGTAACGGTTGGGTCACGCTTTTCTACAAGCCTTTCTTTTATATGTGGATTTGCGCACTTGGCTTCCACCCTATTATGCTAATGACGTGTTTGAGTATTGAAGCATTTTGGCAATATCAGCTGCATATTCAATGGATGCCACGTTTTGGATTCTTAGAGAAAATTTTCAACCTCCATAAACATCACGAAGTCCACCATTCTTCAAATATTGAGTATTTGGATAAGAACCATGGAGGTTACCTCATTCTCTTTGATAAAATGTTTGGAACATTTAAGGACAAGGACGATAGCAAGAAGATTACCTATGGCGTGCTTCATCCGCCCAAAACACACAATCCTGTTGAGGTTCTTACGCACGAATATGTTCACATTTGGCAAGATGTGATGAAAGCCGAAACTTGGAAAGGGCGATTCATGTACATTTTCGGACCTCCAGGATGGACCGAAGATGGAACAGGAAAAACAACCAAAATGATGCAAGCCGAATTGGCTGAACTCAAAAAGGCCGCGTAATAATTTCTTTACATTGCTGTTTGTTGCAGCATGAAAAAAGTTATTCTTCTTCTGGTTTGTTCTTGTTTTTGGCTGAATGCTTCAGCCCAAGACCCTCAATTCTCACAGAGTTTCAGCAATCCGGTTTATCTCAACCCGGCTTTTGCAGGGTATGATGGTTGCCCTACCTTAAGAACGGGCTACCGTGACCAATGGCCCAACATTTCGGGTAATTACCAAACGGCTAATGTTTCTTACGATATGATGCTTGGTAAACGTCATGGCATTGGTGTCAACTATCAGTACGATAATGCTGCCAACAGATATTTAAGCCATTCGCTTTCACTGATCTATGCACCTGTTTTTCGGGTGTTCAATAAGCAACTTGCCATTAGCCCTGCCTTTGAGGTGGGCTGGCGGTATAGAAAGCTAAATATGGATGAGCTAACATTCGGAGAAATGATTGATCCTAGATACGGATTCGTCTATACTACTGGTGAATCTAATATGAATACAGAAAAGCACATCATGGACTTCTCTTCTGGCTTGCTCCTTACTTGGAAAGGATTGGTTGCGGGGTTTGCCGCCCACCATATGACCCAACCCGATGAGGGGTTTTCCAGTTTTTCTAAATTACCCGTTAGGCTAACGGCCCACATCAATTACCAATTCAACATAACTGAAAAGATTAAAATATCGCCTGCATTTATCTTTCAGAATCAGCAAAATTTCAATGCCATGCTTCCCTCCTTTACCTTCGAGGCTTATGGTGCCAGAATTGGTGCTGGTTTCAGAACATTATTCACCAATCAAGATGCTGTCATTTTCATGGTTGGATATAGAGGCTATGGCGTTAAGGTGGGCTACACGTACGGTTACACGGTTTCTTCCCTTACAAATAACACAGGCGGAACGCATGAGGCGTCTTTGGCCTATGTATTCAATTGCAAAAAATCGAAGTACAGAAAGGGTGTTTCTCTCATCAATTTCTGATGTTTGCGCGGTAAATCTTGAGTAAATTTCGAAATGTCAAAACTAGACGAGTGTTTCTCCATTGCTGACTTGCGCCAACTCGCCAAGAAAAAAATCCCTTCGGTGATGTTCGATTATCTGGAAGGTTCGGCAGAGGATGAACTAACCGCTGGATGGAATCTTAGTTCCTTTAGTAAATATGAATTTGTTCCGCGTGTTTTAAAGGACGTCAGTAAGATTGACCTATCTACAAGTTGCCAAGGAGTAAAGATTGATTTACCCGTTATTACAGCTCCCACGGGCATGACACGCATGTTTCATTGGGAAGGTGAAAAAGCTGTTGTACGTGCCACGCACAAAGCTGGAACTGCTTATTCTTTAAGCACAGTTGCTACCACATCTATTGAAGATGTTGCCAACGAGTCTAAGGGACCATTATTCTTTCAGATTTATGCTTGGCACGACCGAAAAATGGTTTTTGATTTTATTGAACGTTGCAAAAAATCGAACTACGATGGATTAATGCTTGCTGTTGATCTTGCATCTCTTGGGAAACGAGAACGCGACCTGAGAAACGGACATGGCCGACCTTCCATCTTAAGAAAAAATACGGCACTTTCTGCCTTAAGCAAACCCGCTTGGTTATTCAATTTTCTGACAAAACCAAAAATGCGAATGGCCAATATGGTGGAGCATTTACCACATGGAGCAGATGCGCTGAAAGTAGTTGACTCAGTAAATCAGCAGTTTAGTGCATCCGTTACTTGGGAAGACGCTAAGGAATTGCAAAAACTGTGGGGAGGAAAGTTTATGCTTAAAGGAATACAATCGGTTGAAGATGCTGTGCTTGCAGCCGAAATGGGTGCATCAGGTATTATCCTATCCAACCATGGCGGACGTCAATTAGACGGGGCTCCTGCCGGACTCGACCTGTTGCCAGATGTGGTTAAAGCAGTTGGTTCTGATATTGAAGTAATTGTTGATGGTGGAATTACAAGAGGTTCAGACGTTATTAAGGCAATTGCGCTTGGCGCTAAAAGTGTTCTTATTGGCCGTGCATATTTATATGGTCTGGCGGCTGGTGGCGAGGCTGGTGTAACCAAAACCTACGATATTCTTCGGGATGAAATGACTCGGGTAATGCAATTAATCGGCTGTTCTTCCTTATCAGAACTTGGAGAACAACACGTCAAACGCCATGAATAATGTAACTCCATAAGTTTTAAACCGGCTGCTGTTGCACAGAATACTTAATTTCATCCTCAGAAAACTTAATTAACCCCATGAAAAAAATATTTACTCTCCTCCTACTTGTTGGTCTTGGAAACGGGTGGGCAAATGCTCAGTGCGTAGAAATACCTAAGAACAGAGTTCTTTTGGTTGGGGATAGCTGGGCTGCATTTATGAACGGTGACCAAACCATTACAGATGGATTAAGAATTGTTGGTCATTCTGATAAGAAATTTACGTCTAGCCTTTCCATCGCGGAAAACGGGGCTGATACGTGGGATTTTTTAGAGAGTGGCAAGCAGACCGACATCCAGAATATCATTGATGCAAATCCGGATATTGACATGGTTCACCTTAGCATTGGTGGAAATGACCTACTGGGAGATTGGAACGTTTCGTTTACTCAGCAACAAACGGACTCACTGGCTATAGAAGTACAGGGCAGACTTGAAACCATCATAGATTTTATTGAAAACACAAGACCTGGAATGCGCGTTTTTTGGCCTGGCTACGCATACCCAAATTTTGAAGAAGTTATTGAGCAAATTGCACCATTTCAGTCAAACCATCCTTTTTTCGGCACATGGGATGGCATGGGCCAACCCGATTTCGAAACGATTAATCATATCCTTAACGATATGTCTGATTCTGTAGCGAACTACGCCTTAGATGACCCACAATTTGATTTTGTAAGAGCACAAGGTATTCTGCAGTACACTTATGGTCAGGACGATCCACTTGGCGTAGCTCCTGGAGGAACTTATCCTGCATTTAGTTTACCGCTTCCATTGGGTGACCCAACTTATCCCTCGCCAAATGAAACTATGCGCCTGTATGCAGGCATTTTTACTGATTGCTTTCACCTGTCTCGCGAAGCATATCTTACAATGTTCGTGTATCAAGCAGAGAAATTCTATCAGAAGTTCTTTATGGACGATATGTATGTACGTTCATCAGGAGGTGATATGGACGGATCCGTATCTTCTGCAGGAAATGTTTCTCAGGAAATAAAACTGGGTGAAGAAGGTGGGAATGAAGTTGCAGCCGTTGTCTCTTTTGACACGCAAAACATGGCAGACACTACACTGTCAAATGCGAGCATCTTTCTTAGAAGAGAGTCTATAACAGGAACTAACCCTGTAACCTCTAACGATGTTCTTATAAAAATGGTTAGTGGAAACTTTGGTACAACGGCAAACGTTGAGGCAGCTGATTTTCTGGAAGTTGGAGATGCATCTGGTGAACCATGCAAGGGTGGTTCATTCAATAGTAATTCAAAAGATGGGCACTGGTTACGTTTGGACTTGACAGCGGAAATGATTGCTAACATTAGCATGGACGAACCTGTACAATTCATTATTTCAGTTCCTGGATTTACTGGCGGCAGCATTACATTCAACGATGCTACGAACCCTGATTGGGCACCTCTTTTAAATCTAAACTACGGACCAGCTCCGGTAGAACCATCAGGCATCAACGAAATCTACGCAAGAGATTTACCTGTATACCCAATTCCTACTGCAGGGCCATTGACAATTGATGTGGAATCAAACACAATTCAATCTATAGCTGTGATAAACATTCTAGGTTCCATTGTTCTAAATCCTACTGTTAATGACAACCGCATAGATATTTCTGACCTTCCTGTTGGCTCTTACATTTTAAGAATTACAACTGATGAGGGTATAAGCACTAAGCGCATTATTAAGCGCTAAAACGACAGCAATCTAGCTTCACTGCCAGTTTTATAAGAAAAACCCTGCTAACATAATTGTCAGCAGGGTTTTTCTTTTGTCACCTAAGTAGCACTTAGTTAATGTAATCGCGTTTAAAAACCAACACCTATTCTGATTCCAGGAATGACTAAATGTGCAACACCATCTTGCGTCAAAGTACCCGTGACCTGACCACCTTGATCTAAAAACAACTGGTCGTACTCATAATTCACCTGCTTATAGTTGACATTAAATAGCACGCTAAAATGTCCTTTGTGTCTAGCCGAACGAACCTTAAAACCAAGACCTGCACCAGCAATTATTCCTCCCTGAAGTCTATTTCCGAAATCATCTACATTTCTATCGTCTCCGTCAAACCCTCTAAAAACCATGGCATAACCTGCCTCTAAAGCATAGAATGGTGTAAACCTTCCTCTTGTTGGACCATCTCCAGCGTGATAGAGATATAGCGGTAGGTATATACCTGCCAACTCCTTTTTCTCAAGTCCATTAATTCTCGGGTTAAATGGATTGGAGAATACACGATCAAACCCAACACCGATTCCCAAATAAGCGAAACGATTGAACTTGTAACCGTTTACTACTCTCACACCACCTTGAACGTTTTCTATCAAAACCTGAACCTCATTAAAATATCCCTTCTCCCTAGGTTGGTATCGGATAGAATCATTTCTCCATCCCATCATACCCCTGTTCATGCCAAAACCTTGATTGCGGTACTTCTTTTCTTCTTTCGTAATCTTCTCTACTTCAGAAACGGTTACAGCATAAACATTTCCACCTTCTGACTGAATCTTGTAGCTCACATTCGGAACTGTTTCTATTATAATACCCTTATAGACACTACCATCATTGAGATAAATTACATCCTGCATTCCATTCTGTGCCATACTAGAAAATGGTAAGAATGCAAGTATTACAACTAGTGCTTTCAATGTCGTTTTCATTTTTTTTGATTTCTTAGATAACGTACAACACCATGAGTTTGTTTTGCAAACCACGCGATGTACTCAAGCAAAGGTCTTTGTAATTACAGCAGAAAAGATTGATTCTAGGCAGTGATTATCATGACCTACATCAATAAATATGGACTGAAACTCCAACGCAATAAAGAACTACGAGAAACCTAAGATGTACCGTACGTTTTCGTATTATCCTTGAACTCTTCAATAGCGCCAGGAATATATCCTGCGACCTCAAAAAAGGCTGCAAGTTTTTTCTCATCTAATTGTCCAACAATAGCTTTTTCCAATCGGAAAACAGCGCGAATCGCAACTTCACGCTTTTCCTTACCCTTTTCGGTAAGACACACATAGGCCATGCGTTTATCGGTGGTATCGCGCTTGCGATAAATGAACTCCTTCTCCTCCATAGATTTAAGAATTCTACTTAAACTGTTGGGCTCCATACCCATACGAGGCGCTATTTTGGTAACCGGAGTTCCTTCTTCCTCATTAATTGCCAGCAAAACAAACGCCATACTCACAGATGTATCATGCTCTATTGCCATTTCATTATAGAGTTTAGAAATCTGAAGCCACCCAGTTCTCAACTTATAAATGACCATTTGGTCGGCAATCTTTAGAAACTCATCCATACGCTAAATTTGATGGCGTAAGATAATACGAATAGAAAGTATGGTTTGACATTCGTCAATACCTAGGGATAAATCCGATAACTTGCGACCATGATTAAGAAAACCGCTCTTCTCTCTCTCTCTTTAGGAATGCTAATCCTTCTTTGGGGATGTCCGTATAAATCAAATGTTGCCTTAGGCGATGCCATAGAGAAAACGCAACAACGAATGATGGGGTCTTGGGTTCCTGAGGGCGAAGTAGCCTATGAGAACCCTTCTTACTACACGATTGATGCGTATGACACTACACGCTACGCTATCGAGCATTTTCAGTACAACAAAGATGAGGGAGGTTACACTTCTAAGAATTACGTTGGACACACTACCTACCTAGATGGGTTGATGTTTATGAATATGGTAGAATCAGGAACCAAAGAGTATCTGATGCACAGAATCGATTTCGTTCCAGCAGGATTAGTTCTCTATCAAGTGACGGACAACATTGATGAAAAGTTCGACTCCTCAGAGAAAATGCGCGAATTCTTTCAGAAGAACATGCGATTGAGCTTCTTCTACAATAAAGAAGAAGTTTCGCTCGTCAAAAAGCCGAAGTAGGTTTCCTTTCCGTACCAATCAGGTTTTGGTCAACATCAAAGTATTGTAAGAGCAAAAGCTGATTACCATTCCAGTTTTGTCTAGCTAATTCTTCCTGTTTACGGAATTGCCCCAGAAACCTTCCTAGTACATCAAATACCTTGATACTGTTTATACTTGGGTTAGCTGCTAATTGTTCTTGAATACCTACGGCTAATACAGGGTCAGAAAAAGTGCTGCAGCCTTCAGCATTTGTTGCTTCAACCGTATAACTACCTGATGCGGTTGGTATTAGTTGTGACTGATCCTCTCCCTGAATCGGAACTCCATTCAAATACCATTGATACTGCGGATAATTGCCCGATGCTTCCAATATACCATTGGTAGCACTAATGCTGACTACCGGAGTTGGACTTACAACAACCTCTAGTTGGTTTGAAATGGAAACCGCATCTAAATGATTAAAAACCACCGCTTCTACAGTAAACGTTCCTGTTGTGTTCCAAACAACTCCAATCTCCGAAGAATCAGAACTTGCCCAAGCAACACTCCCTAGTTCAACACTCCAGCAACCCATTCCGCCATCCGGAAAATTGCTAATCTGAATAAAGACGGTATCCATTTCGCAAGCTGGAGCTGAAACTTGTAATTGCGGCTGATTTGGTTGGATGTTCTCGTACAAGAAAGAAACAATACTATCGGTAATCTGATTCCAATACTCGGTTGGACCGCCAACCAGTTGGTTAGCCACATTTACCCCCCAAATGTTATGACCAACCCCTGGAAATAAGTTCAATTCGGCATTGCCGCCCAAGTTATTCACGTGTGTTGTAATGTTCTCCGAACCGAAAACTTCTGGTATTAAGAATAAAGCGGTAAATGGAAAACCAAAGTCAGAAGGTACAATCAGGTCGTTTGTTCCATGAAACAAGGTCATGGGTACAATTTCATTGGGCTGGATGTAATTTGTATCAAGCATGGCACCCCATAAATTGATGATTCCTCTAACGTTGGTCGAATGCTGATGGCCATTACCTGCGCAGTTTACGCAGCCCAAATCAGGCGCAATTCCAAGTAATCCCGATTGAAAAGTTGCCGCTGGACGTTCGTTATCATCCATATAAACAGCATGCATAGCCGAGAAACCGCCAGCGCTTACTCCACCTACGAAAACGTAATTCGTATCGATTCCGTAAGTGCCAGAAAACTCTTTCAAATAACGAATGGCAGAACTGTAATCTTGCGCTGCGCGGTACATAGCTCGCACAGCACTTGCACCGCTTGTCACATTCATATTCATCCTGTAATTGATGCTAGCAGTTACGTACCCTTTTTTTGCAAGGCTATCGCACGTTGCCCAAACATCTTCATCTTCTTTCGCTCCAACCAGAAAACCTCCTCCATAAGCCAAAACCACCAAAGGTCGCTTAGGTAAATTATCTCCCACTGGGAAGAAAATGTCCATTGTCATTTCCTGATTGACGGTGACGTTTTCAGCTACATAAACAGCTGTTAAAGCGGGCGAATTACCAAACACAACATCCTCTAAAACAGAGGATTGGAATATGTTACTCAAATATCTTTCGGACGTGCATAGTTGGCCGAAAACGTTGCTGTGAAATGTAATGAACACAGCAAATACGAAAACATTTTTTTTCATTTTCCTAAAGCTTCAAGAATATCTTCTGGCTTCGTTCTTAATCTGTAATTGGTGGTAAGGTCGGCAAAAATGACCTTGCCATTTTCATCTATTACAAATGTGGTCGGCTTAGGTACATCCGTTTCATAACCTAGCACTTGAAAACCAGTAGGAAGACCACCCTCCTGCAGAATCCCAAGAGTTTTTGCAGCACGGTTTTCTACGTCAACTAGAAAATCATAATTCATACCAACGCGCTTGGCATGGTTCCGGCTTTTTTTATGCGATTGAGGACTAATGAGCGTAATTCTCACTCCCAATTCATCAAACTGTTTCTCAAAATGAGTCAACTCTTTTACTTGTGCAGTACATATCGGACACCAATTTCCTCTGTAGAAAATAACTAATCGCTTCTGTCCTTTCCAATCATCTGAACTCAATTTTTTGCCATCGTAGTCTTCGAGTGTAATCTTCGGAAGACGTTTTCCCTCTTTGATTTTTTCTTTGCTTCTATCGCCTAATTCAGAATACCACATTACGTAACCCGCCCAACCTGCTAGGCAGAGCATTCCCAAAATAGGTGCAACCGAAACCGCTTGTTGGTCATAACTCTGAAAAATGGAATACATGGTAGTTCCAAAAATGGAAATACTAAACCCCATTAAACCGGGAGATGTGCGAGGTACGCTTACCAGATACAAGCGCGCAAAAAACAATGCTATTGTAGCAGCAGAAACAGTCACTCCAAGCCAAATATTTCGGTCTTCGCCTTGCGATATGGCAATGATTCCCACGGCTGTTATGACCACCGAATAGGTGACTAATGCTGTAAGAAAGATGGATTTGAGTTTGTTTTCGAAAGCTTCGGTCATGGTTCAAATGTAATTGGTCTCATTCACTTGTTAGGCACAAGGTGCTTCGCTTTGTCGGGGTAGTTACTTATTAAGCCGTCAACACCAAGCCCAATCAAACCTAACCATGTCTTCTTCTTTGTTCACCGTCCAAACATGAACCTTCTTATCCAACCCATGAATTTTGTCTGCCAGTTTCTTCTTTGCTGATGATAGACTTATGCCAAAACCTTCTACATAATCGTACTTAGAAAGTTTAACTGCGTGAAGTTTAAAATCCAGCATTAATCCGCCTGAGTAGGAAACAAATAGCTTTTGAAGACGAATTGTGGGGTGATTATTATGCAAGTGTTTTAGCACTTTATCGTTGAAACTATGAACCAATGCCCACTTCTGCGCATCATACTTTTTAATCAGCGCAGCTACATTATCCTCAATTCCAGGATAGGTTTTGTTTCCTGCTTTTATCTCAATTACAAACTCAACAGAACCATCCATTAACTCAAATATCTGTTCTAATGTTGGAATGGGCTCTTCCGGAAATTCAGATACAAAATTGGCGTTTGCATGAATAGTCTCTAATTGTTTAAGCGTCATTTTTCCAACCCTCCCCTTACCGTTAGTGGTTCTATCCAACGTTTTATCGTGCAACAGAACAACTACACCATCTAAAGTTTGCTGCACATCAATTTCAATTCTATCAACGCCAATTTCTAGCGCTTTTTTTACAGAAGCCAAGGTATTCTCGGGAGCATAACCAGAAGCTCCTCGATGCGCTGTTATCTGTATAGTTTGAGCCATTAGTGTGGTTGAAAAAAGCAGGACAATTACCAATAAGAATCGCATGCAGCTAAAATAGCGTGTGTTAACCGAAATGAGTGAATGAATTGGCAGTATGGTTTCCTTGTTTCTGTCATGCAGCTCACAATTATTAACACTAGAGGATGATTCTTAACAAACTCGCCCATTAGTTCGGTCTATTTTCGCCACCGAATGATTCAACTATCAGGAATTAGAAAATCGTACCAGATGGGCACCAACCAATTACAGGTGCTCAAAGGGATTGATTTGACCATAAACGAAGGGGAACTGGTTTCCATCATGGGTTCTTCAGGAACAGGAAAATCAACCCTTCTAAACATAATCGGCATTCTTGATGATTACGATTCGGGCACGTATCATCTAAACAACACGCTTATTCAGAATCTGAGCGAGACCAAAGCTGCTCAGTACAGAAACAAACTGCTTGGCTTTGTATTTCAGAGTTTCAATTTGGTGAATTTCAAAAATGCAATGGAAAATGTGGCGCTTCCACTATACTATCAAGGTGTAAGTAGGCGCAAACGCAACAAGATTGCCTTGGAATACCTAGAGCAAGTTGGATTGCTTGATTGGGCAGAACATCTTCCAAGTGAAATGAGCGGAGGCCAGAAGCAGCGAGTTGCCATAGCGCGTTCATTAGTAACTAAACCAAAAGTGATTCTGGCTGACGAACCAACTGGCGCATTAGACAGCACAACCTCAGGCGAAGTGATGCAAATGCTCAAAGACGTGAATGCTTCAGGAATGACCGTAGTTATAGTTACGCACGAGCAAGACATTGCAGAGCAAACCAATCGCGTTATTCTGATGAAAGATGGACTAATCGAGAGCGACACAAGCAACTCAGCCGCAAGCCATGTTTGATGTCGATAAATGGCAAGAGATATTTGAAACGATTAGTAAGAACAAACTAAGAACGTTTCTTACTGGGTTCAGCGTATTCTGGGGCATTTTCATGCTCATTATCCTGCTTGGTTCAGGTAATGGATTGCGCAATGGTTTTGAGCAGGAGTTTAAGGAAGATGCCATAAACAGTATTTGGGTTTACCGAGGTAGGACTACTATTCCATTTAAAGGAATGAAGCCAGGTAGGTCTATTCGTTTTACAGACGAAGACCACAATGCGCTAGATGGTCGTGTTGATGGTTTGGAAAATGTGGCTTCTCGTCTATGGCTGGGAAGCAAAGACATGGTTTACCAGGAAAAAAAGGGCAACTACCAGCTCATTTCCACGCACCCTGGGCAATTCTATGCGGAAAACGCAACTCTTATTACCGGACGGTTTTTGAACAAAATAGACATTGAAAAACGCAGAAAGGTTATCGTAATAGGTATTCCCATTCAAAAAGAACTCTTTCCAAATGATGACCATTTAGGAAAGGAGATAAAAGTTGGAGGCATTTCCTTTAAGGTAATCGGAACATTTAAAGATGGTGGTGGCGCCCGTGACAACAGGCGCGGTTACATTCCGCAAACGGTAGGACAAATGGTTTTTGACCGAGGGCGAAACGTGCACGCAATCAGCACTACTATTGGCGATGCAACGCCAGAAGAAAGTCTCATTATTGAGCAGAAAATGCGCAACAGACTTGCCGCATTGCACCAATTCTCTCCCGAAGACAAACGTGCTGTTTGGATAAACAATACCACAGATCAATTTATGCAAGTACTAAACGTACTAAACGCAATAAGTCTCTTCGTGTGGATTATTGGTATTGGAACCATCATCGCAGGTATTGTGGGAATTGGGAATATTATGATGATTGTGGTGAAAGAGCGCACACGCGAGATAGGTATTCGCAAGGCGTTGGGCGCTACTCCTTTTTCTGTGGTTTCCCTGATCATAATGGAGTCCATATTTATTACAAGTATTGCTGGCTACCTTGGTTTGGTTGCTGGCGTTTTTACGCTAGAAGCCGTAGCCGGAATGATTGAAGACCCGGGCATTTTTCAAAACCCAGAGGTTGACCTCTACACAGCTAGCATTGCAACTTTGATATTAATTTCAGCAGGAACACTCGCTGGATTAGTTCCGGCAATTAAGGCAGCATCTATCAGTCCAATCGAAGCCCTAAGAGACGAATGAGCATTTTCGATATAGACAGATGGCGTGAAGTATTTGACACCTTGGGTGCAAATAAACTGCGAACGGGTCTCACAGCTTTCGGAGTGCTTTGGGGCATTTTCATGCTCATTATCATGCTTGGTGCTGGTTCTGGTCTGCAAAATGGTGTGACAGACGAGTTCCAAGGATTCACAACTAACTCCCTATACGTTTGGACACAAAAAACTACTAAACCCTATAAGGGACTCCCAAGTGGTAGAAGATTCAATCTTAGCAATGAGGACACTAAAGCATTACGTGAGCTTGTACCAGAAGCCAAAGTAATTGCTCCCAGAAATGAGATTGGTGGATGGCGTGGTTCTGCCAATGTGGTGCGAGGGATGAATACGGGGGCTTACGGAATCAAAGGTGATTATCCGGAAATTGTACAGATTCAACCAATGACAGCTCCTAAAGGTCGGTTGCTCAATCAAATGGATATTGATCAGAAACGTAAGGTTGCTGTTATAGGCTCCAAGGTGGTAAACGACCTGTATGAACCAGAAGAAGAAGTAATAGGTAGCAGCATTCAAATGAATGGCGTTTATTTTACCGTTGTTGGAACGTTTAAAACCAAAAAATCTGGCAGAGAGGCAGAAGAAGACGCACAGAGCATTTTCATTCCGTTAAGTTCTTTTCAGCAAGCTTTTAACTATGGCCAATGGGTGAGTTATTTCGGCTTTATGCCTGAGGATGGTTTTTCTGTTGCAGAGATGGAAGCCAAAGTGCTCAAAGTGTTGAAAGAACGGCACAGAATTCATCCGGACGATGAGTTTGCGTTTGGCACCAATAACAATGAAGAAGACTTTGCCGAATACGCCAATGTTTTCTCAGGAATCAACTTCCTCATATGGTTTGTAGGTTCGCTTACGTTAATAGCTGGTGTTATTGGCATTAGCAATATCATGTTGGTAATTGTGAAAGAACGTACCAAAGAAATTGGTATTAGACGTGCTATTGGAGCCAGTCCACTGAGCATTGTAAGTCAGATTATTTTAGAAGCATTGGCACTTACATCTATGGCTGGTTGCATCGGAATTGTATTTGGCGTTTGGGCAGTAGAATTTGCCGGACCATTGATTGAAGATGACTCTTTCAAGAATCCTGAGATAGACTTCCAAACCATCCTTATCGCCCTTGTGGTATTGATCGTTTCTGGCTGTTTTGCTGGATTTATCCCTGCCTACCGGGCACTCGAAATAAAACCTGTAGAAGCTTTACGAACTGAAAATTAAACTCATGAAATCATTTGTAAGAATACTAGTCGTTGTAATTATCCTCGGAGGGTTTGGATACACGCTTTGGCATTTATACGATAAGTCGCAGGAACCGCCTGTGGTTTTTGAAACCGATAAGGCATTCAGAAGCGACATCATCAAAAAGACGGTTGCAACGGGCACTATTTCTCCAAAGAAAGAGGTGGCGATAAAACCGCGTGTTTCTGGCATTATCGAAAAGGTATATGTTGAAGAAGGACAGATGGTGAAGAATGGAGATGCCATTGCCAAGGTGAAAATTGTGCCCGACATGGTAAGTTTGAACAACGCGAAGAATCGGGTTCAAATGGCCGAACTGGCAGTTCAGGATGCGCAACTCAACTTCAATCGCCAAGAAAAATTGGTCAATCAAGGAGTAATTGCCGAGGCAGAGTTTCAGCCAGTTAGAACCCAACTAATGAACGTGAAGCAGGAATTACTTGCAGCCGAAAGCAATCTTCAATTGATAGAAGAAGGCGCGTTAAAAGACCAAGGCAGTAGTTCAAACACCATCATCCGTTCTACGGCAACTGGAATGGTATTGGAAGTTCCGCTGAAAGAAGGAAACTCTGTAATTGAAAGCAATACGTTTAATGAAGGAACAACCATTGCCACCATTGCCGATATGGGCGAAATGATTTTTGAAGGGAAAGTTGATGAAAGCGAGGTTGGAAAAATCAAAGAAGGCATGGATTTACGCATAACCATAGGCGCGTTAGAAGGCCATAACTTCACGGCCCGATTAGACCACATATCACCAAAAGGAGTTGAAGAGAATGGCGCTATTCAGTTCAAAATTAAGGCTGAGGTACAACTACAAGATGGTGTATTTATTCGTTCTGGTTACAGCGCCAATGCAGACATCGTTTTAGACCAAAGAGATAGCGTTTTAGCTATTCCTGAAGCACTATTGATATTCGGAAATCACCCTGACTCTACATTTGTAGAGATAGAAACCACTCCTCAAAAATTTGAGAAGCGTGCGGTAAAACTTGGGCTATCTGATGGAATTAAAATTGAGGTGTTATCAGGCGTTGACACCACGGACAACATCAAAAAACCGATGTAGTTAGTTAGCTAGTTAGTTGTTGCACGAAGCGTGTCAAACCATGCCAAAGCATCGTTTTCATCCTCAAACATCTTTATGGGGTATTTGCTACAACGCACTTTAACAAATGCCTTGGCAAGAATACGATGTGCCAACGTTTTTACAATTATTGCTTCCCCAAGCTTCAGATTTTCAAAACGACTATCACCAAACTCATCAACACCCATTGTAATCTGAGTAGAAGCATCTGGAACGGCTAAATGATAGACTTTTTTGCCCTTAACGTATTCCCAAATTGCCTCTACGTTATCAGAAGCAGCCTCAGTGTTAAATTCCACATCGGCATTCATGTAGGTTTTTACTACATCATCATCAATTAGAATAAGTGCGGTAGGCGTAATTACTTTTTCCAAAATTGGGCGGATTGTTCTTCTAGTTTCTATCAGCATGTTCCTGGCATTTCGATTAAAACAGAATTGGGTTTGTCAAATTCTTGAGTCGCTTAGTCGACTAAAAATAGCCATTAATCAGTCAAAAACACTAATTCGTCTACGATTTATTATCTTCAACTTCTTTTTTTAGCTGCAAACACCAATTTTCCTATGGCAACTACCTCTTTACCAGTACGTTTTGAGTGCGTAAGATTCCCAAAAACGAGACCTTTTATAACTAAGCAATTACCTAAATTCGGAATTCAAATAGCACTATGAAAAGAACACTACTAGTCCTTATGGCTCTTCTTATTGGAGCATTTACAGCACACGCTCAATGTGCTTCTGGTGAGATAGAAGTTGCCGTTGAAATTCTTACCGACAACTTTGGTCAGGAGACGGAATGGAATTTACTGAACAACAGCGGTGCCATACTGGCATCTGGAGGTCAGTCTGGCGCTTACGCAAGCAATACACTTTATACCGAAACGGTTTGTGTAGCAGCATCTGAATGCTTGAAATTTGAAATATTCGATGAATTTGGTGATGGTATCTGCTGTTCGTACGGTACGGGCTCGTATTTCGTAACGGTAGATGGAACAGAAGTAGCTTCTGGAGGTGATTTTGGAACCAATACGTTCGACCTTTTTAATTGCCCTCCGGGTTCTTCTTGTGGAGATGCGTTTGTTGTGACTGAAGGAAGTTATACGGCCCCATCAACAAATACATGGTATTCATTTACTCCAATAGAAACGGGAACATATGCAATAGAAGCTTGCAACAATTCTTGCGACAGTAAAATATGGATATACGATTACTGCACCGGACTCAATTGGGCAGAAGACAACACAGGAACAATCTATTACGATAACGACCAAGGTGGGTGCGGACCGCAAGCCATGATTGGCGGAGCGTTATTGGAAGCTGGGGTTGAATATTGGATTAGAATTGGTAGCGTAAATGGAGATTGCATCGGTAGTATTGCTTGGTCTTTAGCCTACAACGGACCAGTAGTTGGCTGTACAGACCCTACTGCTTGTAATTACAATCCGCTTGCGTCCGTATCTGATAACAATTGCGTTTATCCAGGCGACCCACTATGTCCAGATGGACCAGATTTGATTGTGGATTCTTTGGCGTTAGCCAACTCACTTTACATGGACAACATGAATGTTGCCGCCAACGATTGTCGTGTGGAGGAGAATTGCTTGAATGGCTATGGAGCGCGTGACATCATTCGGTTTTCTACACACATCAAGAACATCGGGAATATGGACTACTACATTGGAAATCCATCTGCAAACCCAGACCAGTTTGATTTTATTAACTGCCACAATCACACGCATTACAAGGGTTATGCTGAATACAAACTCTATGATGTGAATGGCGTTGAGCTTCCTATCGGTTTCAAGAACGGTTTCTGTGTAATGGATTTAGAATGCAGCGGAGGAGGAAGCTTCCAATATGGTTGTAGTACTATGGGAATAACTGCTGGTTGTGGCGATATTTATTCATCAGGCTTAGACTGCCAATGGATTGATGTAACAGATGTAGACACGGGACTTTACACGTTTGTGAACACGGCTAACTGGGACAATGACCCAGACGCACTTGGGCGCATGGAGTTAAATCACCTCAATAACTGGGCGCAACTTTGCATTTACATTGGTAGAGATGTGAATGGTGCTATGTACGTCAATCAAGTACCAGATTGCAGTCCATACTTAGATTGTGAGGGAACGCTCTATGGTTCGGCACAACCTGACTGTGAAGGCACTTGTGCAGGAACTGCACTAAGAGGAGATTTGAATACAGATGTTGAGCAGAACGTACTAGATGCCCATAGCTATGTGTTGGATATTCTTTCTAACGCCATCTCTCCTACTCCATGTAACGACTTAAATGCCGATGGAGAAATTAATGTGTATGATGCTTCTTTGATGGTGGATTGTTCTTTAACAAATGATGGACACGTAACAGGAGCTTCTCATGACCATTGCAACTTTCCGTATGGCATCACCAACATTTTTGATACGGTGCAGTTCAGTATTGGTCATGTAAACCACAACGAGCAATACATTGATATCTACATTGAAAACCCAGACAACTTTGTGGTTTCCTATCAGTTTGAAATGAGTGGGCTTACCATTGAGAGCGTCGAAAACTTGGTGGACCCTGCTTTGTATCCAATTACTCCAGAATGGTCTTTGGGAGAAACAGAAGTTATCGGAATCAGTTATCAAGATTCTCTCATTCCTCGCAACTTGGCTCCTGCTCCGCTGTGCAGAATTCACTACTTCGCTCTTACCGATACGCTTATCTGCATCTCAGAGGTAAAAACGGTAGTTAATCAGAATTATGAAGAGACCATAACTAGCGTTGATGGTTTTAACACCTGCATTGTGGCCTTTACGGGTATTGACGAATTAGTTGACGGTGGCGTTGAACTAAGCCTCTACCCTAACCCAATGTCAGAATCAAGCACGCTTAAAATCAATAATCGGTTTAATGCTGCCATTTCTGTTCAACTTATTGACCCTTCGGGTAAAATGGTGCGCAACTACGGTAGCGTAACTACCGACAAGCTGCTGATTGACCGAAACGGAATTAGTGCAGGCATGTACTTCGTTCAAATCTCTGATAAGGATAGAATTCTCACACGAGAGAAGTTGATTGTGCAATAGCGGAATAGCTATTTAGGTAGTTAGGGTAATAGCTCATTAGGACGGGTGCTTCGTGGATAACCAGCTTTTAGCCTGAACCTTGTATTGCGAGACGTGTTATAAATTTAGGTTTGTAAACGAAGCATTACCCAATGGAAGAAAAAGACTGGAAAGAAAAGCTAACTGAAGAGCAATACCATGTTCTTAGAGAGAAAGGAACGGAGCGCGCTTTTACTGGCAAATACGACATTCACTTTGCGGATGGCGCTTATCACTGCGCTGGTTGCTACACCAAATTGTTCGATTCGGGTTCTAAATACGACAGTGGTTGCGGCTGGCCTGCATTTTATAAAACAGCAGATGAAGGCGCTGTTGTAGAAAAGCTTGACAAAACCTTTGGTATGGTTCGCACTGAAGTACTCTGCGGCAATTGTGGCGGACATTTGGGCCACGTGTTCCCAGATGGGCCTGCCGATAAAGGCGGCATGCGTTACTGTATTAACTCTGCTTCGCTAGGGTTTGAGGAGGAAGATAACTAGTTGGTAAAAAAGAGATATCGTAGGACTTACGGCTAATACTCCATTTTCTTCAGATACTTTACCTCTAGGTAAAACGTGCCAAATGGCACTAACGATGCCAGAAAAACCATCACGCTAAAGCCAAAATTCCATTTATAATGAATGGCGCAGGCTAGGCCAACAAGACAATACACCGTAAACAAAACACCATGTGCCATGCCCACAACCATGTTAGGTTCTAGTATGCCATATGCGTACTTCAACGGCATGGTAATTCCGAATAGTAAGTAGCTTATTCCTTCTAATATGGCTATTACACCAAATACTTTTAAGAGAGACATGTTTTACAGTTATTTTGAGCGAGCAAATGTAGTGAGAAGAGAGATGGGTCAAAGTAGTAAGACCTCAGAGGTTTCTAAAATCTTGGAAGCCTGGTCAGTTAAAGATTTCCAATCTTACTTTTGTAGGATCTTTAGGTGGTTCTAATTCTTGCTTGTGGTAACGCATCATGCCTATAATGAAGAGTTCTTTATAACAGTTTTAAATACGACATTCTGACAATCATTATCGTTTTTTTTGTGCTACACTGGTACGCATCACTTGTTACGCAGTCTCTCACCTATCATCGTTATGCTGCACATAGTATGTTTACTATGAGTGCAGGATGGGAAAAAGTGCTAATTGCTTTTACGTATCTGGCACAGGGTTCTTCCTACTTGAGCCCTCGGGCGTATGGTATTCTCCACCGACTGCATCATCAAAACACGGATAAGCCTGACGACCCACACTCTCCTAGTCATTATCCTAAACGGCTTTTCGGACCTGTGTTGATGATGATTGAAACGGTTCGCATTTATCATGCTATAAACATGGGTAAAACAGATTTTGAAGTTGGTTCAAAACACTTCGTTATTGATAGTGTGATTCAGAAGAACCTCCCTTACTACCCTGTGTTTGACCGTGTTGCCCAAACATGGGCATTACGCCTTGTATGGATAGTGCTTTATACGCTTGTGTATGTCGCTTTTGCTCCTTCTCTCTGGTGGTTTATCCTAATTCCTATCCATTATGTGATGACTTCAGTTCATGGGCTTATCATCAATTGGTATGCGCACACTATCGGCTACAGAAGTTATGATGCGGAAAACACTTCAACAAATCTCTTTCCTATAGATCCTATGGCGGGCGAAGGGTTGCACAATAACCACCACCAATTTCCTGGTCGTGCAAATTTTGCAAACCGTTGGTATGAGTTTGACCTTACGTACCAAGTAATAAAAGTTCTTGCGTGGATGAGAATAATTAAGCTACGTACAACAACGGCCTAATCGTTTTGCAGGCAGCTACGACAATTACCGCTAACAGTTTACAGCTACAAGAAGTTGGCGATGTCGAAGCAAAAACTGGCCGCCACCACAAAACTTAATACGAAGCTTAAAGATTTATTTAAAGCTAGTTTACCCTGAGTTTTATAAAAACAAAAAGCCCCACAAGGCTACTGCCTTATGAGACTTTTCTGTAAAGGATTGTGGTGCTATTCTACCACCTCCAAAGCAAGGGTCATGTCTAACGGTTCTCCGTTAAGAATGGCAATGGCTTCGGTTACTTCTTTAAAACCGGGAAAAGAAAAACGTGCTAAGTAAATTCCTTCTGTAAGGTCTGTCATTTTAAAATATCCTGTGGGAGATGTAACATACGTTTGGCCTGTTCCAACCAACTCTACCACTACTCCAAAAACACGTGCTCCTGTTTTAGCGCTTATTACTTTTCCTTTGAACACACCGTTGGTAGATTCGTTCTTGGATTCTGGCAGGCTAATAAGATGCATTAATTGCTCCAGTCCTTGTCCTGCATTTGAGGTATTCTCGCTTGTAGTTTTCATGATTGTTGGGTTTAAAGGTTAGGTAGCTGTTTATCCATCTACCAGTATTTACGCAGTTGGAAAGCCAATTATTGTGCCAGTCGGAATTTTAAGTTCGAAAAAAGTGTTAAAAAGGTTGAATTTAAAGAAGCTTTCTAAAAAGAAGAAGCAAATTGGTTCGTCACCCTGAACTTGTTTCAGGGTCTATTGGGTTCCGGTATGGTAGATGCTAAACAAGTTGAGCATGACGGTTCGGAAGCTTGAAAAAAGGGTGAACACATGTCCACCCTTTTAATACTATATATGTGTGTTTGCTAATTACCGCTTAGTAAGTCGCGTAACGCTTAGCTGGCTTCCATTCTGGTTAATATGGAGCAAATAGTGTCCATTAGTAAGTGAAGTCATGTTCAAAGAATGGTTTAGTCCATTCAGTTCCATTTGCTCCGTGGCCTGAACTTTTCTACCCGTCATATCCGTAACAAACACATCTACATTGCCTTTTAGTTTGCCTGTATATGCTACTGTAAACATGCCATCGCTTGGGTTCGGATGTATAACCAATCCTTCTAGACCTTGCGCATCTGCTACACCTGTACATAAATCAACCGTAATGGTAATTTGGTCTAAACCAGGGCATTCAGGCTCATCAAAGTATTCGTAGGTAATGATATGCTGTCCTACTCCTGCGGCAGCAGGATCAAAAACACTTCCGGTAATACCAGGACCAGAAACCGTTCCTCCCAACGGACTTACTGCCAATTGAAGTGGTGAAGCATTATTACACAACGTGGTATTTGGCGTTCCAAAGTTTACTGATGGTGTTTCATAAACCGTTATCAGCACTTCATCCGTATCGGCACAACCTCCACTTCCTGTAACAGTT
>Ga0209632_10001541_pt1 | contig 23218 bp, 39 predicted proteins | sample COG_10_FD_184754 | JGI IMG/M metagenome (GOLD analysis project Ga0209632, IMG submission 184754) | Pelagic Microbial community sample from North Sea - COGITO 998_met_10 (SPAdes) (version 2) | ecosystem: Environmental > Aquatic > Marine > Neritic zone/Coastal water | place: Helgoland, sampling... | reverse complement strand
CTGTCAAAAAGCTGGACAAACGCTGGTGATAGTCCTGTGGACATAGCTTGTCTCCTGATTAAACCAAAATTTCGCGGTCTGGTTATCGGGAAACATCCCGGCCTCTAGCGTGAGGACCGGCCCAAAAAGGGTTGTCAGTCAAAACCGCCTTACACGATTTCATGCAACGTGTAAATACTAGGTGGTACTTTTGATGTATGTATAAAAAATGGGGAGCAAGGCAAGGACGAGAAAACCTTGCCCCCCTAGTCTGCCAAGCTGGGAGGAAACTTGGCGAGGAGAACTAACCGTATCGGCGGTTAAACTCATTCTCAACTTTCTGCCGATACGCTGGGTCACTCTGATAGCGTGGGTCAGCCATGCGGCTTTGCATCTCGACCGTAAAATCTGCCTCAGACAATTGTTCTTCCGCAACCGGGGCTAGCGGTATCTTGGACATATCGCCGGTCATGGTGCGAACTTTCTGCATCAGCCGCTGGCCTATGGCCGTGCCGCCCCAGTTGTTCAACTCAGCGCGTTCATCTTCTGAGACAATGCCTTTGCGAACTAGACCGTCAGCCCAAGTCACATTGCTTTTGATTATCTCGTCGGCATTGGGTCCGAGAGCCTCATGTTCTGCTTTGTAGTCAGCTTCAGCCGCCGCAACATTCTCGCCGGACATCTGCGTGATAGCACCGGCCAGTTCGTCAAATGCCTCTTGATTGACGCCGTACTTTTTGGCCCACCCTAGATAGGTATCGACCACCGGGTCATCCAGCTCATAGCCCGCCTCGGTCAGCACATCGGTTGAGTACTCGTCCGGCGCTTTGTGCTTTCCCTGAGAGAATTTCTTTTGCAGTTCCTCATAGGACTTGGCTAGGTCTTCCGGCTTGGCGAACTTCTCGTCAAGCCACGCTGGTCGTTCCTCTTTTGGCGGCTTCTCATCCTCGACGCGGTGCGGCATTGCCTCATCTGCGACCTCACTTTCTGGCTCAGAAGATTGTACGCCTTCCATAAGGCTTGCTGGTTCCGGCGTTTCAGTCTCGGCCACTGTTTGACCTTCATCATTTAAAGTCATCGGCTCTTTTCACTCGCTGAATTATTTCTCGGACAATGCTGTTCTGACCTTCGCGGGCATAGCCGTAGCTTTCATGTGCGCCCGGTGACCAACAAGGCTGGTCGAGGGTCTGGGCATGTAGGTGCGCCAAGACTTGCTTGCCCGCCGGTGTGGTAAAAGTGCGTTTAAAGTTAAGGTCCATCTCGCGCATCAGGTCGAGAGGTTCTAGTTTAACCGGCTGGGCCTCGGCGTTGACGCCATCCCAGCCAGGGGAGTTTATGCTACGAATACGTTGGGCGTTGTTCATGCTTGTGGTGCCTCAGTTGGCGGTGCCCCGCCCATTTCCTGTTCAGCCATCATTGCAGCGGCCTCGGCCATTTGCGCTTGCATCTCGGCGCGTTCTTCTAACGTGGTGCGTAGGTCAGCCGGAATGCCAAGCTGGTCCGCAATATAATCGCCAACCGCATCTATTTTGATGAGTGTCTGGCCAACCGGCCCCAGCATCTGGCTTATCTGCATGAACTGCATAATCTCACCCAGCCGCTCGGCGTTGTTGGCCATAGCCAAGGGCGATTGAGGAACGACCGTCACCTCTAGGCCGTTCACCTTGAGCGGCAGTTCAATCATCCCCATCTCGTCCATCAGTTCGAGAGACCGGCGCACGATTGGAAACATTGTCTCCGAAATCAAACGACCAAACGCGGATCCGAGGTTCTGGGAAAGTTCAGACAGTTTTGCGTTTATTTCAGTGGCCGACCGGGCCGACATATTCTCAGGCGTCAGGCTCTCGTCCAGCAGGGCTTTCTTTATGTTAGCGCGTAGGTCATTGGCCACAATCTGGGACAGGTTCGCATCGCCAGAACGGGGCAGGGGCGTCAGGCTGGGACCGCGTGGCCCACCGTTACTCGACACGCCTATGACCGCACCCGGCACGATACTGATTGTTTGCGGGTTTAGCACCCCGTCATCGACCGCCGTGAACACGCCGCCGATTGAGATGGACGCATTCTTGAGTGTGAGTTCAACGACCTTATTCAAGGTGCGGATGTCGGCCAAGGCATACAACACCGGGCCGCGACCGTACCGCTCGTTGCTTGCTTTCATGTATCTGGAAATCACCCACGGCCATGATTTGAGGTCACGATGCACCAGTTTGTCATCGCCCTCCGCAGTGACCAGGCAATAGTACATCTGGCCATCGATGGTGTACGTGGCCTCAATCAGGCCAACCTTCTTGGTCGGGTCTTCGGCGGCATCGTCAATCATTCGTTGTGGAATATTGGCGTCCGGCCACTCGCGCTGTATCACATTGAACGGTCGGTTTAGCCTGCGATACACCGTATCCGGCACCCCATTGGGGCCTTCGTCAAAACAGATATGGTACGCCGGAATAGCCGTGTAGCGTATCGGCGTTAAGGTATCACCGGGCTGAATAAGCATCACCGAGGTGCCGATTGCGAGGTCCAGCAAGAACTCACCCATCGCGAGGTCAAAGCCTGATTGCATCATCACGGCAAACATTTTTTCGGTATAGAAATCTAGGACTTGCTGGGCCTCAATCTTTTGCTCTTCGGGAATGTCATTGCCCGGTTGCAAGCGGCACCAAGGACGCTGGGGAGGAAACAGCGAGGACTGAATGCGATTGGCAAATCTGGCGGTCGAGTGAATGGCGGTCGAGTCGAACACACGGCGCATCTTGTTTTGCCCAGGCGTCCCGCTTTCAGCATAGCCATCGTAGAGGTTTCTCATGGGCAAAGCGAACTCGTATGCCTCTTCGTAGATGCTGCGCCACTCTTCTTTGTGAGCGTTGCACCGGGCGTACCGCTTCTTAATGTCCTCAACACTGAGTACCATTACTTACCCTTTTTTACCTTCTTTGTCGGCTTTTTGGGCGGCTTTTTTTGACCGTACATCGTCTTTCACCTTTGTGTGCTTGGGGTTTCGTCGGTAGGTTTTCATCGTTACCCTCGCGGGTTCCGGCCAGAGCCTAGAATGCGAGAGAGAACTTGCCGACCGGGTCCGGCATCACCGGGTGCCACGCCTTGGGCCATCAGCATAGTGCGTCCACCAGTTCGCTTAGACCGTTTGCGGGCCTGTATCTTGCGCTGTTCCGCTGCCTCTTGGCGTTCTGCGACCTGTTCTTGCCGAGATAGAGTGTCATCAGCATCGGTCTCAGCCACCGTGGGGGTGGGTGGTGGTGCCTTGCTACTGAATAAACCGCCCATCAAACAACCTCCCGTACATGTAGTAATCCGCACCGTCAGGGCCGTAGGACCGCATGGTGCCTTCGCGCTGAAAATAACAGCGTTCTGCCCATATACAAGCCGTAGCATTTGCTGAGTGTACACTAAATTGCAGCCTTTTTATCTTCATTTGCCTAGAAACGTGGTTAAAAAAGGCCAATGAACCCCTATGCAAGGGCACAACCTTACGCCCAATGTCCTTGCTGGGGATAAGCCAAGCCTCGCAAACACCCGGCCATAGCTGCCAAACGCCAAACATTGCGCTGATACCATCACGGTCCAAGACAGAGAACGCCAAGCCAGCGTTTGCGTAGGTTTCCAAGTACTGCTTGTAGTCAGCAAACAGTTCAATATTGGCGGCGTCGAACTCGTTTAGTTCGCACATATCCAAATGATGGGGATACCAGCGGACCACACGGTTATCCCGTTGCATCCGCATTACTTCATTCAACTCAGCTATTGAAAACGTCAAAATCCAAAACCTTTGCTTGCTTGAAAGACCCGCCGGTCGGCATTGGGCGTTTCGTCATGATTTTATGCTCAGAACCCAAGAGACAATAGCCCGCCGCATCGCCAACGTGTGAATGCTCATTTTTGTTTGGAGCGTCCCGAAACCGCTCTTGCCCCGCGCCAATTGACACACGCCGGAAGTGATACCCGCCGCCCAGGCTCTTGCGAACCCGTATGCACTTTCTATCAACCAGCAAACCCGGCTTGCCATCAATCAACCTGCCCATCGGCATGGCCAACGCCTCTCGCCGCGTTTTAAAATCGTTGGTCGCGGTAGGCTGGGCCAAGATGCCGTGCGTCTTGAGATGGTCAAAGCTGGTGGTCTCAAATATTTGGTCCCTTTGCATACCGGCAGGGTCACCCCACACCAACGTCGAATAGCCGGGAAACCGAGAAGACAGGTCAGCCTTGAGCGAAGAACAAAACCGTTCTAGGCCCATCTCAAACGTCACCAACTCATGCAGGATATGCCACCGGCCATTCTTCAGCCTCTGAGCAAACACCGCCGCCGGAGTTAAACCAAAGTCCAAGCCAACGTGTACCGGCAGGGACGGGTCAGGCTCCAAGTCAGCGGTCATCAAGTTATCGTTGAACTCAGGCCAAACGGCCCGCCCTTCCTGCACAAACGTATACTTGCCCTCAGCGTAACACTGTATCCAATCCAGCCGCTTGCCGCCTAAAAGCTGTTCATAGTACCCGTCGGGAAGGTTAACTAAGTTCTCGGCGTTTGGATTAGTCTGCCACCACTTGCCCGCTTGGAACAAATACCCCTGCGCCTCTGGCATACTTTCCGGCAGTTCCTCTAGCGGCACCTCAATCACACCGCCCGGCTGCTTGAAGAAATCCCAGCGAAACTTGCCCCCAGGCTTTTCCTTCTCAGCTAAGTGGTAATAAAAATGGTCGCTGTCCATCGGGTTGGTGTCTAAGATAACACCCCGCCAAGTGGTGCCCCCATCGGCTTTTGTCGGGTATCTGCCGACCCTATGCGTCAACCCGTCTATAATGCTCTTCGGCAGTTCACGGCACTCATTCACCCACGCCCCGGTAAGCTCCAAGCTGAGAAGTTTACGAACATCTTTAGGGTCATCCAGCGCCAAAAAGATAACCTCCATATCAATCCCAGCGGCACCCTCCCTAGACGGCAACTTGATGTGGTGCGTAATAGGCGGGCTATGCTTAACCGGCCCAAAAGTATCCTCCGGCAACAACTCCAACCAAGTCTTCAAGGTCGTGGTCTTCAGCATCGGATGCGTATTGCGGACAATCGCCCAGCGCGAATATTTGATGCCGTCCCTCGGACTAGCCTTCTGAGCAACAGCCCGCCGGAATATCTCGGCGCAACAAGCATACGACTTGCCACTGCCAACCGGCCCCATAATGCCCCTGACAAACGCATCAGACTTAAAGAACCTCGCCACAGTGGGCGAGGAACTGAAGTTCAACTTTAATCCGGCAACAGGCTTATTCAAACGCTGACCCTCCACTATCCGGCTCAAATTTCTCAAAGCCCGCTAACTTTAACCTCGCCACATTGTCAGCGTCAGGCTTGGGAACCGCCACACCGGGCGGCTCATAATCATAGCCAACATCTTCCCGATAATGATGGTACAACTTAGGCAACAAATACCCACACATTTTCAACTCACCAGCCAACCGCTCCATCTCTTGCTCCGGCCAATTACCCGCATCAATCGCAGATAACTCGCCGTTGGTCCGCTTCATCATGTCAAACAAAAACTCAGAGAGCTTTATCTTCTGCAAATGGTTCATGCTGTGTCCTTCAAACTAGTGTCAGCGGTGGCCATTAAGCGGCGGTTAAAGCCTGACCAATCCTCATTAACTAAACCTTTGCGGAGAACATAACTCACCATCTCCACACGGGCGTTTTGAAAAACCTCATCAAGTTTATCAGCCCTGGGAAACGCCAGTTTGCGGTTTGCGTTCTTTGAACTAAAAACGTGCATAAACGTAGACGTGGTTTGTATTCGCTTGTTATAGCTTTGGTTCGTAACCAAATTGCCGTTCGAATACCTCTTCATCAACGACAGACCTATCGGTGGCAGCGCATTAAAGTCCAAGTCATTCATGTTCTTATAAAAACGAAACGCATATTCGCTATCACCCTCAATCATTGCCGTCATCACCGCACATGACCTAATCATCGCACTCGACAAACCCCGTTGCTTCTTAGGCGCATAAGCCAACAATTCCTCGGCCAAACGATGAATGTCGCTGTTCCAAACCCACTCATACTCAACCGGGGCTAATGATTTGTTTATCTTGTTAAGCATTGAAACAATAAAACGACAAATCGCACTCGACTCTGGACTCACACCGTACAAGTCCGAAACAGTGCGCCTCGCCCCTTGGTCTAGCACCTTGTAAACATCAGCGTTGTTAGTCACCGAACACTGAATACGAATACTAACGCCCGACATCACACACGCAGACAATCGATGCTGGCCGTCATGCAACCAACCTTCAGCGTCAAACAACAAACCCTGATGCGTCAGTTCGAACTGGCCATTACGTATCATCCGAGTCAATTCCTGGACGTGTTGCCGCCGCACCTTCCGCTGGCCATCCCAAACTCTCGTCAAAATTTCACGCGCAATAGACGGCGTAATTACAAACACACTCGACCCAGAGTTAGGTGCCATGCCCCTTATCTCCCGCAATGTCTCGCGCTCAATTTTGCTTAGAACTGTTCTAATCTCTTCACTCATCTTCTGTCCTCTCCTTGGTTTCAGTCTTCCCCGGTTCCTCCGGCATAATCATATCAATTGAAATCACAGACGGCTTATCCACCACCTTCTCGCTATCAAGCAGACCAGCACTCTTGGCCAACATCTGCATAACCCGCACCTTGTCCACCATCTCAAACTCCATAATATCCCCGTGCTGCGTAGGCGTTATCTTCACCTTCTTAATCGCCGCCTTCACATGCTCAGGAACATCCTTGAACGCCCTAATCCGCGCCTTGCCGTCATCATCCCACGAAACAACATCAGTCAATTTCGCAGAGGCCAAACCTAGAAGCTCCAAGGCCAACTCATCACGGTGGTCGTAAATGATGCTCGACCCACGCAACCGCTTGGTAATAGCACCCATCGCCATCTTCGGCGGGCGAGGACCAGTACGCCCCCGCCTCTTCGGTTTCTCAGCCATCAGAACGGTATGCTATCTTCTAGGTCAGACCTCGGTGCAGCCGCAGCCTCACCAATCGGCGCAGAGAAAGCACCAGTGGCTCCACCACCCGCAGCAACAGCCGCTCCAGCGCCCGCACCATCGTCCTCAAACAAACTCAGCCAAACCTCGCTGTCCTTATTCGGCAATGGGGATACGTCCAACTTAATCCGCATCTTGCCCTCCTTCTCAAACGCAGTGCCTATTCTCAGCCACATGGGCTTGTCTCGACCAGGAATGTCCTTGGCCTGTACAACTCTGTATCGCTTACTCATTGCCGCTCTCCTTCAAAATCTTACTCGCCAAACTCTTACGAACCCGCTCACGAGCCTCGTCAGGCAATCTGTCGTAAAAGGTAACCAGGTTATCAAACATCGGTCCCATCGGCTTCGGGTTCAAAGCATCGTGGAACAAACTCTTCTCAGGCTCAGTACTCATTAGAATTTCCTTTCAGTGGAAAATGGGAAAATATTTCGGGGAGGGCCCCCCTATACGTGACGGGGGGTGGGGGGGCCTAAGGGCGGTTCTCGCGCTGGCCGGACGCGCCGGTCACGCCACGCAATTATTCTGGTGTACAGGCACCAATGGAACGACTGGTGTTTGTACACTACCATCGTACAGCACTCGTGACCTTGCCTAGAATGGCGTTGATGTCTGGACCTTGTGGCTTGTGTCCTGCCTTGTTCTCAGCCTTACGAGTGAACCATGCAAGCGATACCGGCGGCTTCTTGTCCTGACCTATGAACCACTCCGCTGTTGCCGTGGCGTCTGCAATGAACGTGTCCTCGGTGTAGCCAAGGTTCAGCACTGCCGCTGCTATCGATACCTGCCGGTCGTCGTATTGCCAGCGTATCCCGGTTGCTTCTTGGAAGACGGCGGCGTAGGCTGCACAGATGGCTCGACAGGCTCGTTCTGGTTGGTGTTCGTTGCGTACATGTTTTTCTTTTTTTTTCTTTTTTTCAACAAAACCATTTGTACTATTCTTATCTTCTAGTTCTATATTGTTGCTACTAACAACCTCCGGGTTGTTTTTTCGTACAACCTGCAGGTTGTTTTTTCGTACATAGCCTTCATCACTATTACAACCTGCAGGTTGTTGACTATCGTACTTATCCACAGGCTTAGAGCGCTGCTTTGTAAGCTGTCCTTTGGCTCCTCGGTTAGCTACTGCCATTGTATCTTGTGCCTCTCTTGTGAGTTCTTCCTCGGTCTTTGGTGTGGTGTTCAGCACCTCTTGCAGTGACATTCTGGGGTCATAGATTACCCTCCAGACTGCGCCTCTTTTGCCCCATGCTCGTCTGTTATCTTCTTTGCGTATCTTCTGGATGTAGCCGTACTCGACCAGTTTCTTCATGTGTTTGTGTACTGCTTGCTGAGAGATGCCGATGGCTTCAGCCACTGTAAGTTGGTTCATGAAGAACACTCCGGTGTGTGCTTTGGCGTAGGAGCAGACGAAGGCGAGTACACCGAATGTTGAGGCGTACTTGTGTAGGCGTGTATCCACTGTTGCTCTGGGCGGTATGAGACAGAATGGACCGGGTGCTTGGTACTCACCGTGGCCATCTGGCGCATCCCTTATTGGGTCTGGTGACAGGGCTGACTTACGCATCGTATAGCTCATCAAAGTGGTTTGCGAGGCGGCGTAGTTCTGTTGCCATGTTCTTAGCATCTTGCTTGTTCAGTGTGGCTGTGAATAGCGGCTTGCGGCTGCGTTGTTCTGGTGCTTCTCCTGCTATCAGGGCGAATGTGTAATAGTCGTGCCGAGGGTTCTGGGACAGTTCCCAGGTGATGTGGCCGGTGGTGTAGTGTTGGCGCTGAATCGGACGGGTCATTCCTCGTCATCCTCATCGTCTGTCAGGCGCTCACCACTGCCGAGACAGTCTGTACAGGTCTCGACCCGCTCCTCTATGTATCCGCTATCAACGTCAAAGCTCTGCCGATGATACAGTTCTATCAGTATGGTGCCGGTGCCCCCGCACTCCTGGCATATCCGCATGGCTTCGTTGGTGGCGTTGCTCATAGCTTGACCCATGCCCCGCCGACCGCTTTTCTGGCCACTGTGATGGGCATTAGGATTGCCTTGGCACCTGTTTCCTTATCACCGACCGGGACGTGCCGACCTCCCCAGCTTGTGGCGTGTGTGTCGCACAGTGCTTGGATGGCGCTGGTCTTCATCAGCCAAACTTCATCGCCAACGCCGTGTATCCATAGTTCAGGGTTTGGCCCTGCAGGGTGTATGCCTGACGGCTTGCCTTGGCTTTGTGTTTCCAGTGCCAGGTTGCCCGACCCGCTGGCGGCGAAGTCCATTTTACATTCTGCCTTGATGCGGTGAGCGCCATAAAGCGGGACATCTAGAACGACCGTCAGGTCATAGTCATGGTCTTTGCGCTTCCACGCCTCATGTCCGGCTTTCTTAAGCAGCTTTATGACTTTGCGTTCGAACTCTTCGCCCAGTTTGCGCTGATGATTGAACCGTTCCATAGGTGACATTTCGTAATTGTACGTTGGTGCCATGACTAGCCCTCTTTTTGCGCTGATACTGCGCCGTACACCCAACAGTCCCGGCGCCCAGCGGCCACGTTCTTACCGTTCTTGCGGATGGTGTGGAGCTTTACGATTAGGTTGACGTTGGCGAGGGCTGACATGTTGGCGGCTACTGAGTTAGCGTTCATGCCGGTGCCCTGGCTTACGGCTGTGACTGTTGCCGGTCCTTTGGTGGTCAGGAAGCTGATGATTTCTTTTTGCTGGGCGCTTAGTTTTTTGAGGTAAGTGCGGGCATCGCAGGGCAGGGGTTCACGCAAGGTGATGCGCTTGGTCTGGCGGTCGGGGTACAATGTGCCGCGTGGCGTTGTTGTCTTGGCGTCACGGCGTTCATGTTCCAGCATTCTCAGGCCAAACTCTGCTTCGTTCTCGCCCGGTCTTGGCGCTCCTGCATGTGGGTTCAAGGTCATGTTTATATCTTTCATATTGCTAACGACCACATCGCGCTTGTGGTTTCTAGTGTATTGAAACTCTATGTCGTAATAGTGCGCGTATCTTCGTAGGTTGCGCGTTGGCATGTTTAGTATTTCGGCGGCGTCTTTGATGCAGTATGAGGGGGCCAGTGATTGAACGAGTTCTAGACGCTCACGCCTATGTCTCGCTGTCATCTCGGCCCAATACTCCATATTACTCAGGCAGTGCGAACTTGACTGAGCGGTACTTGCTTGCGGGCACCTCTATGATTTTGGTGCCGGTGAACTGTGCCTCGACCAGCTTCTTCTTGAGCCTGTAAATTGCTGTTCTCATGCCCTTTACATCCTCGACCACCAGCGCACCGTGTTGACCGTCTGGGCCAATTACTTTGCAATCGAAATACTGAAAATCGGCTTTGTATTTGCATATCTTCTTGCCCTTGATTTCAATCTGGAAGGATGTTTGCATCTCTAAGTGCGTGATTTCACCAGCATCAAGGCGTGGCTTCAGCGTCCACCAATAGTGTTTAGCTTCAGCAAGGCTGTCGAACTTGTAGCCGCCGAACTCGACTTTCTTATTGCCAAACTTACTACGCAATGTTGCGGGCCATCTTGACCAGGTTCAGCATGTCGGCGTCCACGTCCTTGTTTAGCCGGTCTAGGCCAGCCCGTAACAGGTCGTTTGCCACAAAGGTCATTGACCGGCGCTGCAGGGTGGCGGTCATCTCTAACTCGTCGCGGAGTTCCTTGCTGACCCTTAAATGTATGACTGCTTTATCGCTCATTTCTGTGTCCTCAACATTTGTACCATTTAATACTTGTACAATAGCTATCAGGTTGCTATATGAGTTGTAAAGGTGAGCAAAACGTGAGTGCTCAATTTAATTTGGGAGAGACAGATGAAACTTACAAAAATACAGCGTGAAATTTTAGAGGGTGCCGTTGCATCAGAAGCAGAACACGGCGTCAAGAAACCAATCCACGTTAACACATTGGGTCGCTCTTTGGTCAACTTCTCCAAAAGCTACAGCACATATTGTACCAAAATGGAAAAACTTATTGATGCGGGTTTAATCTCTCGCGGCATACACGAGGCTGACGGCTACGCATATGTCACCGACAAAGGCAAAGCGTTAATCAATGATAAAGTTACGCAATGACCGGCCTTATCCAAACCAGACCTGACCACGGTGCCATGCACACTGGCAAGTTCGCGGCCTATGTGCGTGTGTCTACTAAGGTACAGGACAACGAGAACCAGCGGGCCGCAATCAAGGCTTACCTCAATGGCGGTGACTACACTGTAGAATGGTTTGAAGATGAATGCAGTGCCGGTACGCCTTGGGATATGCGTAAAGGCTTGCAGAACTGCATTAACTATGCGCGCAAGTCTGGCGCGACTATGGTGGTGTACTCTGTCAGCCGCTTGTCGCGCACAACTTGGGAAGGGCTACGCTTTCTAGACAAGCAAGTAGCAACTGGCAAAGTAAAATTTGTGGCTGTTGATAATCCTCTTTTAGACCATAAGACGGTCGGCTTGTTGGCCGCTGTTGCTGACATGGAACGTACTGAAATTAAAGCACGTACCAAGATGTCGTTGGACCGCATCCAAGCCGAGATTGCCGAGAAGGGCAGCTATGTTACTAAGAGCGGACGCACAATAAATAAGCTAGGCTCAAGCAATACAACAGAGGCATCGCTGGCTGGTAATGCCGCAAATGCTCGCAAGGCGCTGGTGTATGCCACGCAGTTAGAGAACCTGTTTAAAGCATTCGTAAAGCAAGACATGTCGTACCGCGAAATGGCCAGTGAACTTAACAAAATTGGTATCTTGACGCCACGTAAAGCGGCTGACCCTGACTTGTTAGAGGACTTCAAATGGCACCCATCCTCAACCCGCAACTATGTCAAACGCCTTATCAAAGCTGGGGTCATAAGTTCCAATAAGTAATTCTTGACTAATTAAGAAAGATAATTTTGTGTACACTTTATCACATATCAAACTGAAATTAATCGGAGAACCCTAACGACAGTTGGGTTGGGCTTAGGAGGAAAGTACACATGAGACGGCAGCAAAATAGAACGGGGTTGGTTTGGAATTTAGTTGTGCCTAGTTGGACAACTGCCAACATTGTCATGCCAACAATTCAACAAGCAATGCACAAAACGCCAAGCGAAGTACGGCGTACACAGAATGGGAATGCAATTAGGTCAGTATCACCGCCGAGAGCAAAGGAGCAAATACACAATGCCTTTAGATAATCAATTTATAATTCCAGAGGGTATGCGAAGAGCGCAAGCCGCAACCCACGTTGGCATTTCTGCCGCCCACTTTGACAAGCTAGTAATCGACGGCCTCATGCCTTCGCCACGCATCGCGGCGGGCGTTAAGATATGGCTACGCTCAGAACTTGAGTATGCCCTACTCGAACTGGAACAGGACCAGCGGGGTACTGTCTCATGCGGGGAATACGACTTAAACATCTGAACCGCTCCGGCGAATATAAGTCAGGCAACCCGCGCTGGTATTACCGGCCAAAAGGGCAGAAGGGAACACCGATGCCTGACGCGCCAATGGGCAGCGTACAGTTCCTCAAAGCATACACTGACCTAGCGGGTGTCGAGCCAGTGCGGCCAATCATCAAGGGCAGTTTGGCCAGTGCCGTGTCCAAGTATATTGCCAGTTCGCACTTCACCACTATGGCACCGCTTACTCAAGGTGTACGCCGCCGTGCCCTAGAACGAATCAGGGAGACCGCTGGCAGTGAAAGAGCATTAACGCCGGATGTTATCCGCGCTGACCTCAAGAACTATCACGGCCACGCACAACACACGCAGCTTAAAATGTGGCGCGGGTTCTGCAAATATCTCATGCACATCGATGCGCTGAAAGTGGACCCGTCAAAGGACATGGTTCGTGCGCCTGTTGAAAAGAGTGACGGGCATATACCGTGGACACACGATGACATTGAGATGTTCCGCAATCATCACGCGCTGAACACACACCCTAGAATGGCCTTTGAGTTGCTGTACTGGACCGGCGCAAGCATGGTTGACGCTGTCCGACTTGGGCCAGGCAGCATACGCCCCGGTGGCTGGCTGTCATACCGGCGGTCGAAGACAGGCACGTTAGTTGAGATACCGTTTGACCGTGAATTGCCGCACTTTGCACAATCGTTTAAGCGCGACCTAGACCTATTGCACAAAGCGATTGAGGCACAGCCTGACAAGCACATGACCTACATTGTCACCGGCGGCATTAAGTACAGCCACCTCATACCAAGGACAAGGGCAGTCAAAGGCGCATCAAGCTGGTTCAGCCGACAGGCATCGGCGGCGGGTGTTGAAGGCAAGACAGCGCATGGCCTGAGAAAAAGCAGGGACATGGAGATTGCTGCCAACAACGGGTCAGCCACAGCCATTATGTCCTGGTTGGGTCACTCGACCCTTGTTGAGGCGAGTCGCTATATTAAAATGTTTGACAAAAGGAGGGCGTTATCCGTATCAAATAGTGAGCAGACAGGGGTTGGAAGTTCCAACTCTAATTAAAAAAGTTCCAACTAATCGCACGTTGCGACAAAAAACTACACAATAACAAAGGACTATATAATGAGTGATTGTAATGTGGCAGCCCGTACGAGACTGCCTTACCCCAACGATAACAATGAGTTATCAGTAAAAGTTCCAACTGACCCTGTCGTGCAGGGCCAAGAGGTTAGTCGAGCAAGTTCCAACTTATCCCTGATATTAGACGGCGTCAGCTTCACGCTCTTCTGCGTGTGCCTGATGGCCTCGTCTTGGATTGGCTGTGCGCTGTCTGACGTATGCACCGCCGCGAATGGGGGGCCGTTCTGATGCCAAAGCTAACACGTACAGGATATGAGATTGGTAGCTCTGAGGCAGGGGCAATTGTTCTAGGCAAGACCGCATTCCAGAACCGGCATGACATTTTAGAAAAGCACAAACTGGCCAAGGCTGGGGTCGAGACTATTGAGCCTGACTTAAAAAGTTGGGCACTTATTCGCGGCATCTTCTTAGAGCCAGCGGTGGCTAACATGGTTGAGTTTTGGATTAACGAAATGTGCGTCAAACCGTGTCAAATGTGGGAACCAACTGAGCCGTACCAGAAGGCTAGGGCGGCGAGTTCTATTGACCGAATTGTAAAGCTAGCTGACCCGCTGACGCTGAAAAATCTAGAGGGCAAAGATATTGTTATGAGCGGCACCGGGGTGGTTGAGATTAAAACCGACCGATACCATCACGACAAGCCAAAACCTGAGTGGATATTTCAAGTGCTTCATCAAATGCATTGCAGCGACATTCAATGGGGAATGATTGGCTGTTTTGACCAGAACTTTAATTTGCATTTGTACCCGGTTGAGCGGTCGGCCAATCTCATTGGCATCATGCTTGAGGCATACGATGAGTTTTGGAACTTGGTTGATACTGACAGTCACTACCCGCCGGACCCTGACCCTGACGCTGACGTTGTTGCCGTGTCTTATCCTGATGGCTGGGAAACCAACGCCGACATCTCAGGTGCGGCCCAAGGCTATGTTGAGGCTAACGCCGAGGTAACCCTTGCCCGTGCCAAGCTGCGCGAGTTGGAGAAAGAGCGCGACGAGTACAAGAATGCGCTGGTTGATGTCATGTACCTGTCGAACATTACACACGTTGATGCTGACGGCTACCGCATTCACTCGGAGTATATCAGCAAGCCCAAACGCAAAATGGTTGAGACCGATGAGGTCACCGAGACCCTAAAATTTTCTGTAAAGGAATTGAATAATGAGTAATGCAGTTACCACCCGCAATAGTCTGGTGCCGACCACCTTGTCCGAGGCCATGCAGTTCTCTGACGTTCTAAGCAAATCAATCATGGTGCCTCGCGAATACCAAGGCAAGCCAGCGAATGTGTTGGTTGCGGTCCAATGGGGCATGGAGTTAGGTCTGGCACCGATGCAAGCCTTGCAGAACATTGCCGTCATCAATGGCAAGCCTAGCATATACGGTGATGCCTTGCTGGCTATGGTCAGGGCAGACCACCGCTGCCGTGGCGTGAAAGAATACCTAGACGGGGAGACAGCCGTTTGCCTTATCACCCGGTCGCACAATGCCGGTGAGGTCGAAGAGATTGAGCGCAAGTTCTCGGTCGATGACGCCAAGCGGGCAGGGCTGTGGGGCAAGCAGGGGCCTTGGAAGCAGTACCCTCAGCGGATGCTACAGATGCGGGCCAGGTCGCTTGCTATTCGTGACGGCTTCCCCGATGTGATTAAGGGGTTAATTAGTGTCGAGGAAGCGCAGGACATGCCCTCGCCAATGAAGCCCGTACAGCCCCAACCAGCGCCGTCAGGGCCGACCATAGCCGAGAGGGCAATGGCTGCAATTGAGCCGCCACAAGAGGCTGTGGAAGCTCCACAAGCTCCACCAGAGCCGGTCGAGGGGTTCGCCCTTCGTATCCCCGGCAAGCCTACGCAATCGTTCTCTGTGCAAATGGACTTTGCCGATGCGTACAATGATTTGCTGTTGAAGGTTCGCCGAGCACGGTCACTGCCGGAAGCTGAGAGGCGCACAAAGATGAAGGCTTTGGAAGAGGCCAATGCTGACACGTTTGCTCTGCTTGATGAAGACTTAGCAAAGGAACTGCATGACAAAAGACTGCAATACAATGCCGGTCTAGGCGCTGAAGAAAAAGAGGCCGCTGATGACTGATGGTAAAGTGACGTTGACCGTTGAACAGCGGGAGTTTTATGAATTCCTAAAACGGTTCGTCAAAGTGCATGGCGTTGCACCGACCTGGCGCGAAATGGGTGCGGGCTATGTGGCCGGTGAGAAGGCAACCGTCATGCGTCACCCCGGTCAGATTGCCAGAACAATAGGATGCCTTGAGGAGCGGGGCTGGATAGAAAGGTTGCCCGGAAAATCGCGGGCCATCAAGTTCCTCTAAAATTTTTTCGGCAAACAGTATGCCACAACGAAATCGTCCGGCGAGTTGGTAAAACCGTAACGCTTCACCACTTGCCGGGCCATTTCATTACAAGCATATATTGACTGATACGCGAGAGTATTTGACACAAGCTCACGGTCCTTACCCAGCCCAATAAATACGAACAGAACGAAGAGATGCACTATCTTTTCTTTGCGGTCTTGGCGCTTTGCTTGAACGCCTTGGCCGTAGGCGCGCCCTTGGTGCCAGGCTTTCGCATCTTCTCTCCACTACCGGCGGCGATACGTTTTTTCTTTCTATCGATGTTTCTATACAAACCAGGTGGTTTAGCCATTTGTTATCCTTTCCTTTGGTTGCGTTCACTTATTCGTTTGCCTCTGGCCACCGCCTCGCGCTTAGAGTTGGCACCCCAATCCATCAGGCTTTTGAGAAGCGGCGTAGGCTTACCGTTGCGCCGTTCTGGACCGCGCATTTTGCCCATGCGCTGGAGGAAGGCGGCTCTTCGCGGGCCATCCCCGGTACGTTCTGGGCGTCCCATTACAGTCTGACCTCGAAATGTGGAGCATCGATAAATGGGCGTCTTGACTGCGACCGGCGTATGTCAATGTAAGAGTTCATTGCATTCTCAGCACTGCCCTCCCACTCACCAATGCTATCCACGGTCCAAGCCGCACCCCAGCGTAGCTTGACCTTTGTGTCTCGCTCTCGGTTGTGTTCGCGGACCCCCTTAATCATGGCGTCTGCTATCTCGTCGTAAAGGTTCAGTTCCCAGCGGCCACCGTTCACATAGGCCATGAGGTCAACAGCCAAGCCCAACAGGTGCTTGCTCTTCATGGTTTGGCTGGCACCCTTTGCCACCAAGGCCTCTTGCTCGGCTATGGTTCTGGGGCCACAGATGACACTGAAGTCCTGAGACGTTACCTTGATGGCGCGGTGCACAATGTCTTGCAGCCTTTCGTCCACGCCGACCAGTTTGGCTAGTGAGCCTTTGCCTAATTTGTATGTCATTTGTACATCTCCTCAATTAGCTTTTTCTGGCGCTCAACCTGACGCCGCTGGGCTTCCAAAATAATGAACTGCTCATCTAGGTCCGACCGCTGGGGCATCGGTATGACCTTGTCTGTGGTCATTTCTTGCCCCCGAAATATTTGCCCGCACCTCGGATGCCAAACGAACTAAGGATGGCCGTGCCCAAGCAATAGAAATACCACTCCGGCGCTTTGCTTAGTTGGTCGAACCCATGCTCAACCACGCCCTCGGCACCGGGGATGAAGCAAAGAATTAATGGTATTGACAGTACGCCGCTGAACCACTCATCGCGCCAACTTGACCGGCTACCCTCGGCCATGATGCGCTCGTAATCGGCCACGCTGGTCTCTTTGCTGAGAAGTATCTTGGCCTTGGCTTCAGCCTCGGTCATTTTCAGTTGTGTTTCTGCTTGAGATTTCGCCGCCTTGTTTTTCAGCACGCCTCCGGCAAGTTCGACCAGCGGGCCTATCAATGCGGCAATCATGCTTCTTTGTGCCCGACAGCAAAGTAGGCTCCGACTAATGCGGAGAGCGCCAGGTACTGCGCCATCAGGATGCTCTCGGCGGCTTCCATACGCGCCGGGTCATACACCGTGGCAGCGGTACATATCAGCATCATTACCATTGCACCCCAGCACATGTGCCGCCGGTTGCGCTGGTATGTTTCATAGTTAAGGTGGTGCTTCTCTTCGATTGTCATCGGGTCAGTTCCTCTTCAGTGAATCTAAAATCTCGGACAGGGTGGGGCGCTTGTCCTTCTTTTCGTAGACGCATGAGAACACCTTGGGGCACTCGCTAAAGGACAAGGTTGGGAAGTGGTAACCGAGACCTCCGAACCCCGCCGTGAAGCGATAGACGCACACGCGCTGGCCGGAATGGTCGGTGTATCTTTTCCATAAACTGCACGGCACATGTGTAGGGTTCGCCACCCCGGCCAAGGTCACAGCGAGAACCAATGCCGGTATCATCGCACCCCCTCCGCTGGCGGTGGCACTTGCTGGCTTGCCCAAATGACCGCAAGAACAATCCCAATGATGGTGATACCTATGAGCAATGAAGCAATGAGGATGAAGATGCCCTGTATCCGCTCACGCTTTTCCAGCCGTTGTTGTTTCTCAATCGCCGCCAAACGCTTTGCTTCCTTGTCTCTCTCGGCCTGTAAAACAACAATATCGTCCCAGGCTTTTGGCCCAAATCTCATGCTGATAGCCATGCGGGCGTCCCACAATGCCTCTTTGGCCAGCCGGGCATCAATCACTTCCTGGGCCGCTGACCCTGCACCAAGCTGGTCCTTGAGAGACATGCCGGACTTTTTTGCCCGCGCCTTTTGACACTGCTTGTTGCCTTCAAACAGGGCATCAATGTCGCCCGCCAGTTCGCCCATAGACTTGGCCGCTGAAACGCCTTCCTTGATTGCCGCCGCACTCGCTTTCACAAGTGCTATCCCGGCTAGTATCTCAGCGACCATATCATTTACTTCTTGTCAGTTTTCTTGGGCCGACCACGCTTGCGCTTCTCAGGCTTTGGCTGTTCAACATCAACGTCACGTTTGTTAATTGTACGCAAGTGAGGGTTAAGGTCCAGGACAGTTACCATCTCGTTACTCCATTATCAGGCTGATGAGCAGGGCGATTGTGGCGGCGGCTGACCCTAGAATGATATGCTCTAGCCTACGCATACGGTGCAGTTGCTCCAACCACCGCTCCTCTAGGCGAACCTCTAAAACCACCAGGCGGTTGTCTATCTCATCGATGCGCTCATGTGCGCTGGCCACAGTTCGTTTATCCATCACGTCACCTCAACCCAACTCGTTGTGCCTTCATTCCAAATGTAATTTTTGCCATCGTCAGGATATGCAACCCAACTAGTTGTGCTTTCTTTCCAAGCGTAATCTTTGCCATCGCTAGGGTACACAACAGGTGGCTCCCACAAGCAAGTAGTTTCGTTTAATGTCCAACTTGGATAGGGCTGTGGTTTATAAAAAGCATTCCGAGTGCTGTCATATATATAACCAATCCCAGCATAGTTTTTTCTTAATGGTGTGCCGCCAAGACGGTGCTGACCACCGTATGTATTGTATGAAGTTTGAACCCAAGTACCCGCTTGAGTATTAATAAAGTCTTGCTCTGCTACAATTACGGTTGTAACAACGCCGTCTTCAATTTTTGCAAAATGACTCATTGATACTGATACCTTACTATGACAACTCCAGAACCACCATTTCCAGAACTCACTGCACCACCAGAGGTAGCGCCACATCCTGCACCACCGCCCCCCGTATTAGCAGTACCATGACCGCCATTTCCACGCGAAGTTCCGTCACCGCCGCCACCGTTGCCACCACTTGACGCATATGCGCCGCCACCCGCACCGCCACCAGCATAGTAGCTGCTATTAAGCCACTGAAGTCCTGCGCCACCAGCCCCATTATTTACATTTCCTTGAGTACCTTCTGCTCCTGCTCCGCCACCGCCACCGCCGTTGTAGCCGCCATAGCCTGTACCACCTGCATTACCTTGACCAGCAGTACCAGAGCCACCAGCACCAGTATTTGAGCCGCCTGCACCAGAGCCACCATTACCTCCAGCAGACCCACCAGAACCACCGCCACCACCACCAGTGCGAGTAGACCCAAAAAAGGATGAATTAGAGCCGCCACTGCCATTCTCACGCGATGATGTTCCTGCAGCCCCCCCTCCTATTGTTACAGTGTAATCAGTAGAGGAAGAAACGTCGCCTCCCGTATATGCTGTGTATCCTCCAGCCCCACCGCCACCTGCTCCCGTTCCGCTGGAGTTTTTATCATTTCCGCCAGAACCGCCGCCAGCAACAACCAAATAGTCAATCGTTTTATCATCGGGGGAGAACGTTACCGAAAACGTGCCACTGCTAGTAAAAGTGTGGAACTTGTAATCACCACTAGTTGTTATCGTTCCGCCTGTAGCCTCTATAAAAGCACCGCCCCTGCTTGGGAAGCTGCCAAAACCTAAGACCTGATAACCAAAACTCATTGCTATCTCCTACGCATCATTGGCTGCATCGGTGGTAAAGAACAGTTTAACACCAAGCAATCTGACAACACCTGTTTGACCGCTTGCGCTGGTATCTAAGTTTATCTGGAAAAAGCATTGGTCGTTATCAGCGGGTGAGCCAGCGATAGTAACTGCGCCGCTTTCAGCCGAAACCATTAGGTCGTTGGATGTTCCGCTATGAGCCAAAGCAGTCGTTGCCACCAGCGTACCAAATGCTGTGTTTATGCTTTCGTCATTGGTGATTGCTACGCCGCCAAGCTGCCACACAACTGTCCCTGTGTTAGTGCCTGTAACTGTCCAAAACGGTTGATAGGTTATAGTGGAGAGGGCGTAGCTCTTCGGAAACGCGATTGAGAACTGAGCAAAATCGTCTGCCGCCGCTGCGAAGTCTAGCACTTTGAGGTCAGGTCTAAGTGCAGTTGTTTCAACTTGAGTCAGTGCAGAACAACCGTTTGTTGTACTGGGATACATTGCAGCCGCTGGTATCCAGATACTTTCCTTGCCAGCTTGCTTTAGCGTACCGGCACCCGCTAGTTTGTTAAGTTCTGCGCCTGTACTGGTGACCGCTGTTGAACCAATAATCAGGTCACCGGCAGGTATGGTCACATCACCCGTAAAGGTCGCACCGGCTGTGCCCACTAAGGTCTGGTTACCACCGGCTGGCAGGGTCAGGGTATTGGTTACACCCGCTGAGTGCGGTTGTGCTATGATAGTCTGTCCGTGGCTATTACTCTCACAATTTAGCACGATTGTGCCAGGGTTCGTATTGCCCTTCAGCACGGTCTTGCCAGTTCCGTTTGGCGCAAGCTCTATGTCACGGTTGCTTGTCGTAACGATGTCATGTGTCACAACATCAAGTGCCCCGCCAAGCTGGGGCGAACTGTCCGAACTGAGTTCAGCCATGCCGCCGCCCGCTGCGCCTGTGGCACCAGTGGCACCTGTTGCGCCGGTTGGAATGCCTAAAGCAAACGTAGCCGTGCCGCCCGATACCGCAACCGATGCCGTTGCTGAACCGCCAGCCGATACCGTGGACACATTGACTGCCGCCCCAGTGACTTGCTGGGTGGCTTCTGGGTTTCCAGACGAACTGTTAAAACCCAAGACCTTGCCCTTGCGAGCATCCTTGCCAGGTAACGTCATATCAATGCTTGTTGCGTCATCAACCGGGGCAATCAAGGTGCGGTCTAGGCGCTCGTCCTGTTGCTGAAACAGCATCATATTTGTGTCAAAGTCTGTCTCTAGGCTAGTGGCATTTATCGTGCCGCCGGATGTGTACACACTCGACCGGGCCAGTGCCGTCTTGGACATAATGGTGACTATCTGGCCATTCGTTGGCGTGTTGCCTGACGTAAAGGTGATAGACCCCGCGCCGGTTGAGGATGTGATGCTTACCGTGTAGTGCGTTGAGATTGTCTTGAGCGTAGTGCCCACGAATACCGCGACATCTGCCTCAGTGTTTACCGAGAACGAAAACGCGAACTCAGTGGTTGAGCCATTGGCCGTGGCCTGGGCTTTGCGCGTAACTGCGCTAATTGCAAAAGTGGCCATTACCAATCCTTCCTTTTAATGATTGTACACTGTTTTGGGTGATTTGTCATTGGGTCCTAATTTCGTCTTTAACTCGCAGGGCATCAAGCAGGATGTCACCACCAGAACCAAAGTCATCGCCCGGTGAACCAGCCATCCACTTCCTTGCATTGCCCCTGCGATTGCTTAGAATTTTATGCAGTTGGTCGAACCTATCGGCATCGGTATTTGCCAATATGTATTCTTCTTTGTTAAGCTGCATCCTCATTGCCAGCTTCAATGTCTCGGCGGCGTCATAGCCATCATCACCCGGCATGTTCCCGCTTTCATCAATTGTGTTTATTGTTTTGACAAACATGTCGAACTGGTCAGCGTTTAGTTTAGTCTCGCCAATGCGGTCGCGGTGAAAGCCAAACCGGCCCTCGCCAATCTCAACCAATCTTATCAGTTCCTCATCTAGTCGGCTAAGTTCGCCCTGGCTAGTTCTCATAGGGTTAAACATTTCAGCGCGGGTGCCCTTACCGGCCACCATTTCATCACCCCAAAAGCTGAGAGCGGGTTTAAGTTCCGGCGAGAAAAACGGGTTTCTTGCCTTGGCCTTTTGTAATGCGCGGTAAAACCCCTGCATAAACTCAGGTGCCTCAGTGTATCGCGTATCTGTCCCAGGCATGTCACCGGCTGGCAACCGAGTGCTAGACTTAGTTGGGTACTGCATACGCTCCATTTGCGCCAAGTATGAGGTCTGAGAAATAAGCGGATATTCGCCGCCTGAGATTGTTTCAGCGGCATAGGACAGCAAGCCAAAGGTTGAACGGTCTAGGTTGCCCGCAACATTGGTGCCAAGGTTGCCAACGTAGTCTTCGCCAACCCAAGCCAGCATTCTTTCTATGAACTTTTCTTGACTGCCACCCCGCCCAAAAAGCGCATTGTTAAGTTCTGACACGCCTTGCAGGAACGGCATGTTTTCTGCGTACTCTGCCACGGCTAACGAATACGCCGCGGTTAGTTGGACCATGCCAGCCTCATCACCGTACCGCGAATATTCAGCCATGTCCGCGCCCATCGCCAATAGCGCTGACAGCGGGTCAAAGCGGCTAAAGCTAGTCCACTCATACGTTTGAAGTTCGTCATTCCACACACCGATAGAGTAGGGCGGCACACCGGCAGCGGCTGCAATAGATGCTCGGCTTTCAAGTGAGTTGCCGATAGAGCCAGTGACTTTGTAGTCCAGACCATCAAGGCCCATCACGCCCTCAATCCCATCCAGATACCCGGTGATAATTATGTTCCTGTCAGGTTGGTCCTCGCCACTTGCCAAGCCAAACATGGTCAAAGCAATAGAGTTGCCTAGAGCCAGTTTTGCTGAAGCTAGGTCGAACTCTTTACCTGAGATAAGGTCTTCGCCGGTAACCTTCTGCTTCAGCGCCTTGTATATCGGTGACCAATTTAGTGTGCGGTCGAATGCTTCGTTGATGATATTGGTCGGCGTGTTGTAGAACGGCGCAATCACTTTCATGCCCGGTATGTCGTTAATCATTGGCCCCATCTTGCCAAAGAACCCAGCCGGTTGCCCTTGGAACGTCATCTTGCGGGCCTCGGTGGTCATCATGTTTTGAACTGCAATCGGTGGGGTCATCATTGTTTTGGTGTATGTATCGCTGGCAAGCTGCTTTGCGTCAGCACGGCTGGACCCAGCCTTGCGGGCATTCTGATACGTCATCTGACTAGCGCGGTGAGCCTCACGGTATAGAACCC
>Ga0209632_10001540_pt1 | contig 23220 bp, 24 predicted proteins | sample COG_10_FD_184754 | JGI IMG/M metagenome (GOLD analysis project Ga0209632, IMG submission 184754) | Pelagic Microbial community sample from North Sea - COGITO 998_met_10 (SPAdes) (version 2) | ecosystem: Environmental > Aquatic > Marine > Neritic zone/Coastal water | place: Helgoland, sampling... | reverse complement strand
GTGGAAGGTCTGGCGAGAGTTGACCACCACTTGCAAGACCTTCCACTGTAGTTACCTGCGCGCCATCAGCCCACACCGCTAACTGACTACAGGAATACACGGGCTTGCCATTCATAATCACAGTGCAAGCACCGCACTCGCTGCGGTCGCAGCCGATTTTGGTACCGGTGAGGTCGAGTTGATCGCGCAATACTTCAACCAGGGTCCAGCGGTCTTCCACATCCACCGAATGACGACTGCCATTGACTGTTAGTTGGATGCGGGTCTTAGCAGCTGTGCTCTCAGTATCTGATTGTGCCTGCGCTGTGGAGATGCCGAGCACTGGCACAGCACTGGCGAGCGCTGCGGTGGTGCCAGCGTTCTCAAGGAATTCACGTCGTGATCGTTGCTTCGGGTTGAGGCTAGTATCGGCTTTGTTTTTATCACCCATGGACTCTCTCCTGTGCTATGGCAGCGGCTGTCTTTTATTTCAAATTTTCTTTTTATGCTCGCTTTATGTGCGCTACTCACATAACAGCAACACCAAGACTATAGCTTTGGGGCCGAGGGCTCGCAACTAAAAAGCCATGCGGCAACAGGAATTTTCCCCGCTACTGAGCTACAAGTTGCTCCTATTCAGCAGAAATGAAACTTAAAAAGTAGACTACTTTAAGGAAATCAGCGCTAGTAATTCAAAAAGACCCCCGGACCCGATCATCTTTACAGAGCCCCGAGCATGACTTAAAGGTAACGGCGATGGCGTGCTAAGTAAGAGAACTACGCAAATGGTCCTAAAAGCCAATGGCTTGGCACGCCAGGATTAAAGGAGACGGAACGCCTCAAATTCGAAGCGCAGCGTCACCTCGTCACCAACTAGGTTATCTGCCACACCGTAGTCCATGCCCCACTGGCTGCGGGTGATCGTAGTATGGGCGGAGATACCAAGCGTCTCGCGCCGGTGCCCAAATGGATACTTTGCTTGCTTATTGATTGTCACTTCCAGCACGACGGGATGGGTTTGACCTAGAAGAGTCAGATTGCCAGCCAGTGTTCCGGGCACAGCATCATTGCCTGAAACATAGTCGGTGGCCTCAAAGACAATCACAGGATTCCGTCTGGTATTCAGAAAATCTCTGCCGCGCAGATGGTTGTCACGAGCAATGAGATTGGTGAAGATACTACCTGCCTGAATCTCGACACGCCCTGCAGTAAACTCCCGAGCATCAGGGTCATAATGGAAACTTCCCGACCCCTCAAGGAATAGGCCGAGTTGCTTCTGATAGCCAACATGGCCAGCTTCAAAGGCTATTGAAAAATGTTCAGAATCTATTTCCCAATCCGCCGGCTGCGACTGAGCCAATCCGGCAACCAGCAGCAAAGGGGTCAACAGGGCCAAACTTAACTGGACTGGGCTTGAGTAGAGTTTCTGCATGGAGTCTCCTCATCATTTGCAATCAACGTTGTTTACTGCGGCTGTCCGCTGCTCAATTTAGCATAGTGCTGTGTCGTTACTGGATAAAGTACGATAGAAAGAGTCTACTGGTTTTCCAGCGCATTCAAACCGTATCTGGCAGGGCTAATAGGTCCGTGTGCCCTACTTCGCAGGTGCCGGTTCTCAAATGTGCTTTTCTAAACCGAATCCAGCCTAGAAGATCAGGCACAGCCAGCGGCGAACCTTGTGCTACCGCATCACCTATCCCACTGATTAGTGCATCCACCAACTTGTTGTCAGCCCCGTCCAGCATCCAGGGACTATTGGCGGAAAACACCTTGAAGCCTAAACTGCTAAACACTCGTTCCATATAAAGGCCAGCATCCGGCCCCAGCGCTACACCGAAACCCTTATTGCTGCGCTGATCGCGATTGAAAGCGTCAAGCACCACTTGGTCCAAAGGGTGGGTGGGCGTCCAACGAGTAATGCCATCGTAGTTAAGTGCCGCGTAGAGGCCAACCGGCTTTTGCTGACAGCGGCTTTGTAACGCGGCAGCTAGGGTGTCGATAAAATCGGCAGAAACTAGGTCCAATAGCGCCGAGGCAGTAATGAGGTCAGCACCTTCCAGTGGCAACGCGGGAACGTCGCTGAGATCGAGCTCATAGGTTAGTAGCCGGTGCGAAGCACCATGGCGAGACGTGGCTTCTGCAAGCAACCCTGCATCTTGATCCAGCAGACGCCAGGACAGCGACTTTTGATCAGGTTCGACGGCGGTGGAGAAGGCACGCAGAGTAGAACCGGTGCCGGCGCCAAGGTCCACAACGCTCAGTTCTGCTGTTTGCTCCCTAGCGCTTTCCAGGTAAAGTATTGCCTGTTGCAGCAATTTATCATTACGCGCGCGCCGGTCCGCCGCTTCGCGCAAGTCCAGCCAGTCGATGCTGAAACCAGTCATGAATTACTAACCTCTTCAAGCTTTCTGGCAACAATGGCTGCCGTGTCAGACCAGGTAGGCAATGTCGCTGCCGCTTGCCTAGCACCCGCTTGCAGGCGCCGACGTAATGCCTCGCTGGTCAATATCTGCCGCAGCGCTTCTGTCAATGCCTGGGTATCGTTCGGAGCCACCAGCAGGCCGGCGCTTTCAGGCACCACATCCGGCACGGCACCCGAGCGTGCCGCGAGCACCGGCAACCCGGCCGCCAGGGCTTCGGCGAACACCATGCCATAGCCCTCGAAGCGTGAAGGCAAGACAAACACATCGGCCTGTTGATATTCAACTTGCGTATCCTCTACCGCGCCAGCGAATTCGACCCGCTGCGACAAGCCCAGCGCGTTTACCCGTTGCTGCAAACTCGAGGCCCAGGCCGGGTCGAAGTCCTGGCCACCTACAAAGCGTGCCTGCCAGTGCAGGGATTTAAGCGGGGAAAGCGCATCGATAAGTACATCGTGCGCCTTGCGTCGGGTCAATGATGCCACGGTTAGCAATCGAATCGGATCACCGTCGCAAGGCGCGAAGGGAGTCCAGTCGGTGCCCGGGAGCGCTACGATTATGCTTTCCGCTGGCACCGCAAACTGCTCGATGAGGATCTGCCGGGTATGCCCGCTAGTCACCACCGTAGCTCGCGCACAACTCAACGCGCGTTGCTCCGAGACCTGCAAGACCTGCCTCTCCCGCTCGTCGAGCCCAGTTTCCAGCGCCAACGGGTGGTGGCATAGCGCAACCAGTCGCAGTCGCTTTGCCTCTGCAGCTGCCACCTCATCCAGAACCCCGAAGGCCAGCCCATCAATCACGACAATTGCCTGATCCGGTATAGCCGCCAATATCTGCTGAACGCTCGCTAGAATCTGTTGATTCGGCACGCTAGAGCAGTGCGGCAGCGCTACGGTTTCCACCCTGACGCCCATGCTGCGTAGTTCTTCAATCAAACGGCGATCGTAATGATAGCCGCCGGTTGGGGTGTCGAGATCACCTGGGTATGCGAAATAGATCATTTAAAGGGGACGGAGGGATTTATTTTTAACCAATTTAGCATAAGGGCGACCGCGGTGCGAAAACCCTATCTTGTGACCTGTTCGGCTCTCAATCTGAGAAATAAATTCCTCGGAACCCAGTGGCATCGAAAAGTGGACTGCCTTGGCAATCGCCTGGCAATCTTCAGGAGACAGGACTTCACTAAAAAGCTTTTGATAATTCAAACATCTTTGTTGTTGATTTTGACCTAGAGCCAGATAGGTTTGATGGACTGAGATTAGCGAATCTGGATCTCCCCAAGCGTTACAGTGGTTGCTTGTCCATGCATATTCTTCAGGTCGGTTTACTATGTGAGCCGCCACTGGATTAAGTTCAATATAGCGATAGCATTTTAGCAGATAGCCTTCAGTGTCAATTGCACTAGCCTTATGCCGCCCTTCCCAGAGTGTTCCAGTGCGAGCATATTTCTTATTGATGTATTGCGCATAGCGACTGCATACCACTTTCATGAAATTGGAAATACTGTCTACACAGTCAGGCGTCATTAATAAATGAACATGGTTTGTCATTAGGCAATAGGCATGGAGACAACTACCATAACGAGGCAGTGCTTCGTCCATATACCTTATGTAAACACGATAGTTTTCCTCCTCAAAGAAACAAGCCTCTCGGTTATTGCCTCTTTGCACAATATGGTAGGCGTACCCCGGTATATACATCCTGGCTCGACGTGGCACTGTATTTCCTTAGGCGGTCCTGATTGAAAGGGAGAGTAAAAGTCTAGATGATTTTGATTGCAAAGGCGCAAAACTGATCAAAAATAAATCCCTCCGTCCCCTTTGGTTTGGTATTGTTGTCTTATGCCAGACACTTTGAATACCGATGCGCAACAACCGATTGATGGATTACTTAGGCGCGAGCTCACTCGCCTTGGATGGTTGGGCGTGGCTGGACTCGCAGGCGGGTGCTTTCTTTTAGAGCTGACTTGGGTTTGGCAAAGCGCACTGCAATGGTTGGTGCAGGCCGGACTGGTTTGGGCTTTTCTCTGTTATCAGACTAAGCAACGCCTGCCTCTTAACCGTCCAGACCCGAAAGCACCACTTTATAAAGACCTTGGCTGGGCAAACCGAGTCACCTTGCTGCGTGCCTGGTTGATCGCTGCCGTTGCGGGTTTCCTGTTTCAACCCTGGCCCGAAGGACCTGCGCTGGCCTGGTTGCCAGGCATGCTGTATTTGCTCGCCGCAGTGCTGGACCGAGTCGACGGCTTTGTGGCACGCCGCACGGGGCAGAGTAGCCTGCTTGGCATTGAACTGGATACCCTCTCTGATGCGCTCGGCCTGGCGATCGCCTCCTTACTGGCCTTCGGTTATGAACAGGTACATTGGAGTTACCTATTGATGGGCACTGCCTATTATCTATTCCATGCTGGGATTCTCTGGCGCAACTTCCGCGGCTTAGCTGTCTATCCCCTGCCGCCGGCACTGCATAGGCGTGCTTGGGCCGGCTTTCAGATGGGCTTCTTAGCGGTGGTTCTGTGGCCAATGATTTATCCACCTCTATCAACGCTTGCCGGCTTTGCCTTCATGTTGCCTGCAGTGCTCGGCTTCTTTATCGACTGGCTGATCGTTAGTGGGCGCATTAATCGACAGGCCGACGGTGTCGACCGGCGCTTTGCGCAGATTACGCAGTTCAGTCAGGCCGTATTGCAACCTGCGTTGCGCGTTATCGTGGTGGTGACTTTGGTAATGTCCCTACTACAATCCGGACTCCCGCCTCTGCCTGCGGGCAACCTTGGCTGGATGAACAATGTGATGATCGGTGGTTTTATTCTGGCATCGCTCATGGTGTTGCTGGGAGTTGCCGGGCGCTACTTCAGTCTCATCCTCGTCAGTCTGCTGGGCTGGTATTACATGACTAATCCACTGTTGCCGGTGGACTATGTTTTATTCTGCAGCCTGGTCTGGTTGCTGCTGCTGGGTACCGGGCGCTTTAGCCTGTGGACAGAAGATGACCACTGGCTCAATGGGTACGATGGCGCTTGAGGTCATCAACTAACTTTTTGGGTTACCTGACTTGGTTAACGGCACTGGGACTCGCGGGGTGGATACTGTCCAGGCTACCCTTCACGGAACTCGTGAAGACCATTACGGATCTACACCTCTCCCAGTGGATGGCTTGGATTGCCTTCAACCTGCTCGTCATCATACTGCTTGTCGGACGTTGGCTGGTGCTGACCCGAGCTATGACATTGCCTTGCAGATTCTTACAGTTACTTCGCGTGCGTCAGGCGGGCCAGGTAATCAGTTTTGTGACACCTGGCCCCCAGTTCGGTGGCGAACCCCTGCAGATTTACTGGTTATGGCGGAGATACAGTGTGCCTGGCCATGCCGCCTTCCTCGCTGTTGGTCTCGATCGCTTCTATGAGCTGTGGATTAATTTTGCGGTTCTGTTATTGGCAGTGCTTGCGCTGCTGACTTCGCGCTCCATCGTTTTTGTGGACTGGCAAATCATAGCGTTCGTTTTATTGGGATTAATTCTGTTGACGGGCCTGCTTGGTTGGTTTTTTTTACAGAAACCGCTGCGCATCCGCAATTGGATAAAACGGTTGGCCAGTCGCTGGAAAAACCATGACCGCCTGCGCAATCTGGATACTCATGTCTCACAATTGACTGAATCACTGCAACAGGTATTTACCAGGCAGCGCCAGGCCCTCGGAGTGGCTCTGGGTCTATCACTGCTGGCATGGGCTGGCATGATTGCGGAATTCTGGCTGTTGCTCAGCTTTGTCGATGTACCTCTGGACCTGACGACCTTTGTTTTTCTGTTTACTGTGGTGCGCCTTGCTTTTCTGCTTCCCCTGCCCGGCGGTGTTGGCAGTGTCGAGGCGGGTCTGTTCTGGGCGTTTCAGGCGCTGGCTTTGCCACTGCCGGCGGCGGCCGGTCTGATCGTACTGATGCGTTTGAGGGATGTGGTTATTCTAGTAGCCGGCGCAGCGATATTGCCGGGCCTGCAGTCACCTTTACCCCACTCGGTAGCAACGGAGTCTTGAAATGGCGGTATGGGCCTCTTGCCTAATAGTCCATGACATAGGCTGCCCAGCAGCTATCGTTCTCCCAGATCCTAACTGTAAAACGGCCTGATCCCGGCGGTTTTATCCCATCTAGCAGCTTGCCGCAGACAATACGGCTGAAATGTTCGATACTCGGGTTGAGCGCCTCGAACTCAGGCAGATCATTGAGCATGCTCTCGCCAAAATAATCGACGACAGACTGCAGTTCTTCCTCAATTTTGACGATATCTACAAGATAGCCGTGCTGATCTAATTCAGCGGCTTCAAGCCGGACTTCAATGACGTAAGGATGGGAATGGGGGTCGTTCTCGGCACCCCAGTCACCGCCGATGAGATAATGCCTGGCGATCAGGTCACGTCTTACTGAAACTGTGTACATTCTGTAAACCTCTATTCAAAGTACTGATTACCTGACGCTAGTCCTGATAATCGAAAATTATCTGAGTTGTATCCTGTGGTGAATCGTCCAGTAGCCGGTAGGCTTCACCCGCTTTAGCGAATTCTAGGCAATGGCTGATAAATTGTGCGGGGTGGCACTTATTAATCATGCCCCATGCCACACAGAAGCGCCGCGCTTTGTCCCATCGACCGCTTAACTCAGGAGCAATGGTGCTGACCTGGCTGCTTACGATTGTCATGCGGTTACGATGAAATCTCTCGCCCAAATTAATTTCGGCACTCTTCGTACCATACCAACTGCCAACGACAATGCGCCCAGAATAGGCGCTTAGCTCTACAGCCAGATTCAACGCTGCTGGAGAGCCGGTTAGTTCAAATACCACATCGGCGCCACCGCAAACCTCATTAAGCTCTAGCTTCTCCTGTAGTGCGCTAATTTCGCTCTCGGCTTCGGGACTGAACGTCGCTTGCACTCCTGCCTGAACTGCTAATTTCCGGCGGCCGTCGATTGATTCCACTGCATATAGGTCAGCAAGAGGAAATTCGGCCAGGGCACTGGACACCAGCAGCCCAACGATGCCTTGGCCCAGAACTACCACTCGCTCACCGAGGCGCGGATTGCCATCCTGAACCAGATTCACTGCTGTTTCCATATTAGCCAAAAACACAGCATTCTTCGGATCCACTCCCTCGGGCAAGGGAATAATTCGATCCAAAGCACATACGTAATGACTTGCATGGGGTTGAAACGAGAAGACCGCTTTTCCAACCCAGTCCGCTCCCACACCCTGACCAACCTCTACTACGCGGCCGACACAGGCATAGCCATATTGCGTGGGATAGTTAATTGTCTGCGCTTCGGAAGCCGTTAGATTTTCGTCGAGAGACATAGAAACGGGAAGCTGGCCGCGATAGACCAGCATCTCGGTACCGGCACTGATTGCCGAATACAGGTTCTTGACCAGCACTTGATCGGGCTGCAAAGGCGGCAGTTGTTGTTCGCGGATTTCGACCTGATGAGGCTCTATGAAGTAGAGTTGCTGCGCTTTCACCGGTCGGTCTCACCGTATTGAAAATCTCCCCATACGATAAAATCCCTACCTGCAGGCGCGCAGTGTAGCGGGTGAATTCTCAGCTGATCATCACAGCCCTCGGCCTGCAAATCGCCAACTGCCTTGTAGCCACCGATAATCCGCGGGGCGACGGTCAATACCAAAGCATCGGCCAGCTGCGCTTTCAGAAAGGCCGTTATAACAGTGGCTCCGCCTTCCACCATTAGGCTTTTGATTCCCCGCTCCTTGAGCAGGCTCATTGCGGCCTCTAACGGCACCTGTTGTTGATCTGCGTCGGCGCTGTCCACGGCCAAAATATCAACCTGATCACCATGAGATTCGACGCCAGGACGTCCTGTTAAAATCCAACATTGTTTATCAGGGTGATGACAAATTTTTGCAGCCCGCGGCGTGCGTAAACTACTGTCCAATACGATTGGCTGAGGGTTCGATCCGGACCACTGCCTGACAGTGAGTTGTGGATCATCACTTAGCACGGTCCCGATGCCAACCAAAATGCCGTCGTGCAGGCTGCGCAATTGGTGAGTCAGTTGGGTCGATTCCTCTCCGCTAAAACTCAGTGGTTCTCCAGAGCGGGTCGTAATGCTGCCGTCCCAACTTTGCGCATAGGAGAGCGTAATAAAGGGCCTGTTGCTGGCTTGAAAAGACGAGACTCGTGAGCACAGCCACTTTTCGATCTGCTGATTGATAGTTGGAGAAGTCACTATCAGTTGTCAGGGGGCGTATTTGCCATGCGCAGCAAATGATTCATGCGTAGGGCCTTGGTCGCCAGATACTGAGAGTTTTCCGGGTTTACGAAATTATCCAGTTCAACGCGCTCGCTTACCTTAATCCCCGCCTCTTCCAGTGTGCTGATTTTCAGCGGGTTATTCGTGATAAGCCGGACCGACTTAATACCAAGGTCTTCCAGAATACGGACGGCCACCGTGTAGTCACGTTCATCGGCTTGGTGCCCCAGCAGTAGGTTGGCATCGACAGTGTCGTGACCCGCATCCTGCAGGTTGTAGGCGTGAATTTTTTGCTGCAAGCCAATACCCCGACCTTCTTGGCGCAGATAAACAATCAATCCCTGACCCTCCTCAGCAATGAGTTGCATCGACCGGTCCAGCTGCTCGCCGCAGTCGCACCTACGGGATCCAAAGATATCACCGGTGAGGCATTCAGAGTGCAGTCGAACCAGAATATCCTCTCCCCCGCTGAGATCTCCCATACTGAAGCCGAGATGCTCCTTGTCATCTAGAGTATTGTTGTAATAGGCGAGTTCGAATTCGCCGTACTCGGTTGGAATACGGGCGCTGACAACACGGCTTACGGAGAGGTTAGGCATCACACACTATATTACGGTTTTCAGCTATGGCGGTAAAGCCTAGCAGCAGAGATGAATTTATCTATTAAACGGCCATATAGGGAAACCAGATCTATTCTGCTTGCTAGGTTGTGGAGAAACTGGCTTGGAGCGCCCTAATTCCCTCGCATCAGCTGGGCAGGAAGCCGCAATCAGCCTAGAGGCCAGATAGAGGGGCTGATCCGACGCGACGATTCCAGCGTTGCACGGGCACCGTCGTGCAATACGAAGCAGTACAACAACAATATCAGTTCACCGTGGGGAACCCCATGAACAGAAATTTTTATCCGCCCTTTACCGTTTTAACGCTATTTACAGTGCTTTCATCCTGCGCAGCTAAGCCGAGCTCGTCAGCGCTGGATGGAAGCTGGAATTTCACCATGAGCAGTCCATTTGGCGCTCTTACCGCCACGTTAATTATGGCGGTCGGGCGACACGCTGACCGGGTCCTTTGATCTGGGTGACGGCCGTATCTGGCCGATCGAAGGCGGCGTGGCCGATGGCGACGAGATCTCCTTCCGTCTTGACCGCGACGGTTCGCCAATGGCTTACGCTATGTCGGCCACAGTCGAGGGCGATAGCGTTAACGGCAGCGCAAGCGCTATGGGTACCGAAGTCCCCTGGGCAATGACTCGCCGCAACTAGTTTGAGCGTAAAAGGGCCGTAGCTTAAAGGGGACGAAGGGATTAAAATTAAATCCTTGCGTCCCCTTTAACTACTTACTCCGACACTCTAGGCGTTACTCAATGACAGTCTTACTATCGATACTCGCTATTCTCTTTTTGGTACTAGCCGTCGGCCTTCCATTGATAGAAAAACACAGCACTGAGAAATCCGATGAGGATCTGGGAAAGATGACTCGCTACATGCCCGCATTAATGGCTATCCTCATTATCGGCATGGCTATTCGTTATTTCATGGGCTAACGTGCCCGGCTCAATCTTCAGAATCAGATATTCACTGACATCCGATTGAGAAGTGAACTCAACCTAGGACTGGTGTAGCATTGGCAGCGCCCTACCCACTAAAAAATGACAATACTATGTTCTCAAAAGTAACCGGCCCAACCAAAAATTTCTTAGTTCTCTCTACAACCCTATTAATCAGCAATTCCCTGCTTGCCGCCGATGGCCCCTGGTCCCTATCTGATGCACTCGGGCTAGATGATGGCTTCACGCTAAGTGGCGAGCATCAATCTCGCTTCGAGCACTACGATGGCAACGTCTTCGTCGGCGCCAGCCCAAATGATGGCGCCTTCTTTCTACGCACGACTCTAGATGCCCGCTACAAACAAGACGGCTTTAGCGCTCAGGTCGAGATCATGGATGCTAGACAGGGTCAAGCCGATAGAGACACGCGGCTTACCACCTCACAGGTGAGCACGCTCGATTTACTGCAGGCAAATGTCGCCTACAAATTTGGCAGCGATAACTCTAGCGAGGTTCGAGTAGGTCGTTTCACTCAGGATTGGGGCAGCCGTACTCTGATTGCTAGAAACCGTTACCGCAATACTATTAATACACTTGATGGCATCTCCTTCATTCACAAACAAGCAAATGGCAACGAATTTAAATTCTTGTCGGCTCAGCCCGTACGGCGAACGCCTCGAGATAGATTGAGCTTGCTCGACAATGAGCACCGTGGTGACAAGTCTAGTGAAGCGCTGCGGATCCATGGCGTGTTTGTTAACTTGCCCAACCTGCTAACCTCTCTTTTAAACGTCGACTTAAATCTAGAGACTTATTACCTAGCGCTTAAAGAAAAAGACACTAGGAAGCTGCAAACTAGCAATCGTGACCTCCACACTTTTGGCTTTCGCGCCCGCTCATCGGCAGCGGTCAACGAGTGGGACATAAATTGGGAGTCGATTTTTCAGACAGGTGAACGCAGAGCCTCGAGCAACCCACTTGATACCGTAGATCTCGATCATCAGGCCTTCTACCAACGGGTGGAGCTGGCCTACAGCTTCGATACGCCGTCCAGGCTACGAGCCATATTCGAATTTAATTATGCCAGCGGTGACGAGAGCCCATTAGATAATGACAGCGGTCGATTCGATACAATCCTCGGTGTGTCTGCCTTTGAGTTTGGTCCAGTTTCTTTGTACGCTCCTATTAGTCGCAGCAATATTATTACGCCAGGCATCCGCTTGACTGCCACCCCATGGGCGAATGTGGCATTGATGGCGGACTATCGCCATTTCTGGCTTGCCGAAGATAAGGACAGTTGGGGCAGAACGGGTCAACGCGATACAACCGGTAATAGCGGCGACTATATGGGTCAGCATTTAGAGCTGAGAGTGCGATGGAGTGTGGTGCCCGGCAACATACGCCTCGATAGTGGTTTGATCTTTCTCGACGCAAAGAATCTTATCGATGAGCAATCTACGTTCTTCTATATTGGAACAAAATTCGATTTCTAAGCTAGTCCTTCTAAGAAGCTAACTGTAACGCCGCCAGAATTGGTTGTTGAAGCGCATAGAAAACGCCCAAGCACTTTTGAGTGATTGGGCGTTTTTGCATCTATAATTCTAGGCGCTAGCCTCAGCCGCCTTATCCGCGTTGTACTGCATCTCAGAAATTCTTCTAAGCTGCTGCAGTGAACTCAGATGCGCATAAATCATGGGGATTATTCCTTTTTTACGCAGGTCCAAGTAATCTTCATCAGACAATGCATTCAGCTTCTTCTCATCGATTGTATACACACCTCCGATGTTATAGGCCGGAGCATCTTGGCGATGCTGCAGCTGGACTTGCTGTGTTGCAAGCAGATCCTTCTCTTTGAATAGCTTACAGATGCCTTCAGTTTGCACAGTCTGCTCCGCAATATTGAGAAGACGTTCTATTTTCTGTTCTAAGTATTCAGACTTTGTTCCGTCTTCTTTGAACAAAGGCGTGCCTTGTGTCTCACTCAACATCGGGCTATCTTCATCGACGAGTACCGCGAGCTGATCGCCTTTTGCATCTACTCGCACCATCGAAAATGGCGCATTGTTAAACCTTACTGGTACCACTTGCGCCTTCCATTCCTCGGTTTGACAGTAGAGATTATGCCCCTCTCTCAAGCCCATCATAGCGACAGGAACGAACTGCTCGCCGCTGCCATCTTTGACGAAGACCACCGGGAATTCTGCACATAAAGTGAAGAAGTCCTGCGAGATGATAGGAATCAGGTGCTGATTTTTATAGCGCGCATAGTCGCCGGATTCGGTAATTTTTAGGTTACGGTGCTTATCGTTTTGCAAAGCTACTGGAGAAGCCATTCTTTACTACCTTTTTAGCTCAATTATCTTTTCACAGTTTACCTAGAATGGCGGCAATAAAACAGGCCAGTTAATTGAGCCACTTGGCGAATCTATCTCGGTTTGGCGCCTTAGCTGATGGGTGCTGCCGATGAGTTTGGATCTTCAGCGGCAGCCAAAAGACAAGTCACTTCAACCGTCACATGTCGCGATATCAGTTTCTTCTAGATTCAAAAGTGGTAGTTGATGAGCTTGAACGCATCGGTGGGCTCGCCGCCGCTCAGACCATAGGGCACTTGCAAGCGGTCGCTGTGTCTGCTAATTCATTCCTGGCTTTTGTTCTTGCACTAACACCCAGGGAGCTACGACCACTGCCCATAATTCGCGCTCTTGTGTGTTCCACTGCTGCGCCTGCTTGTCGCTCACCTTGTTAATCTGCCCTTGTTCCAACCAGGCTTTTACCTGATTGTGATTATCGAACGTAAATTCACAGGCCACATCGATCAAATCCAGATCGACAGACACAGCAATCACACACTCGGTCTGTTGGTGCAGGTGTAGGGCGGACCATTTTATTTTGGCGGTATCATGGTTTAGTTTCAGCCTGACTACTGCAGGATCATTCTCGCTTGCTTCACTCATATTTAGTCGTCTGTCAGGCCAGCTATCTCTTCGTCATTGTAACCAAACCGTTTCAACACTTCTGCGCTATGCTCGCCTAATTTGGGCGCAGCCTTGGCGGGCAGCTTGTCCGCGCCACTCACTTTAAAGGGGCTGTTAACGGTTCGCATCAATCCGTGTTCGGGATGGTCCAGCGGAACGATAATATCGTTCGCCACTTTTTGCTTGTCGTTGGCAGCTTCTTCGTAGTTGGACACAACAGTGTGTGGCACATCCGCCAGCTCCAACTTCTGCAGCCAATGCGCAATCGGCTGCTTCCGTATTGTCTCGGAAATCTCTCTAATAAGCGTTGGCATATTGGCAATGCGGGCATCGTTGTCACAAAAACGAGTGTCCTCGGGCAAATCATTTCTATCAATAGCATTGCAGAAGGGACCCCAATCTTTCGCTGTATTTACCATGCTCATCTTCAGCAAACGATCGTCGCTAGTTGGATAATGCAGAGAGATAAAATTATAAGCATTCTCGCGAGGGCGTTTTTCTCTAAACTCGGCACCTGCGAGTTGCGCTTGCAGCATGACCGCATTTGACCAGGCCCCGTTAGCCAGCAGAGATGTCGATACCTTGCAACCCTCGCCGGTTTTTTCGCGCTGATAAAGGCCGGTCATTATGGAGCCGAATAGCGCCATGCCGCTTGGATGATCGCCGGAGCCATAAGGAAATTGTGCAAGCCAACCTTCATAAGGAAAAATTTGGTGTTCAATACCTGATCGCGACCAGTAGGAGACGGTGTCATAACCAGGCTTGTGCGCCTCCTCGCCTTCTTCGCCGAAGCCAGTAGCTAGGGCGTATATTATACGGGGGTTTATAGCACGAATGGATTCGTAGTCGAGCTTGAGTTTGTCCAGCGCCTTCAATCGGTAGTTGGTTATCAACACGTCCGCTTCACTGATTATTTTGCACAGCGCCGCATAGGCATCCGCTGACTTGAGATTGAGTACCACACTCTTCTTGTTGCGGTTGTCCACCTCAAAACCGTAGGCCATATCGGAAATAGGCAGGCCGTTTATCTTTCTATGCCAGTTTCGATTGAGGTCGCCCGTCTTTGGAGGTTCAACCTTGATAACTTCAGCGCCGAAGTCTGCCAATATGACGGCAGCAGATGGCGCAAGAATCATGGATGCTAATTCAACAACTCGAAGATTGCTAAACAGAGGATTTGTTTCGGCCGTCATAGGGAGTTCTTTTAATCAGTTAGGGAAGCTTGCGCGAAGTCTAGGCAAGCTCCTCTACTGAGCATCAAGACAAAAGACGCACTGCATCAATTTACAATCACTGCTGGGTTTCATTCCGGCGCTAGTCTGCAACCAAACCTGCAATCTCAGAGGGAGTTGCGCGTAGTGCTAACGCTACCCTATCGAAGAAGTCTAGTTCGAAACTACGAATAATCTCGTCACTATGAATCACCTTCTTTAATGATGCCAAGATGAGCATGCGCTCGCGTTCATCCAGCTTGCGCGTTGCAGTGGAGAGATAGCTCTCTAAAGACTGCGTCTCGAAAACTTCTGAGGAAGATGCCGTGCGTATTTCGGCGACAGAGATATCTTGCCCAAGTTCTTCCTTGAGAACTTCCTGAACTTTCTCAAGCTCTACCGTTTCGACGTTAGAGTCAGCGCGCGTTACTCGCGCCAGCACCATCAGCATGACTTCCTGAAACAGTTCCTGCCTATGTTTCGCTCTATGCTTGTCGTCTCTGATCAATTTTGTGATCTTTGAAAAATCTACCAGGCTCATAGTATTTCCTAAGTTGTGCCCTGCTGGATTCCAGCAGCGGTTAGTGAATCCAATTGTTAGGATAGCAGAATTGTTCCATTGCCAGAACAAAGCTGGGTGAATTAGCAATGTGTTTCAATAAGTTACAAATTTTAGGCCCGAACTTCGGCTGTCTCAGCCCTTCAAGGCTGGAGCACACTTGTCCGGGGCTTAAAAAATTGCCAAACTACTCGTGTTCGTTATGAATACGCCTCTTTTACTTGGTCAAAGATATGGTGGCCATGTAGAGATATTTCAATGCGTCTCGAAGACAATACTGGGAAATCACGAAAGCACTATGTCACCGCAGCATTCGATTCATTCTTGGCTAAAGCCTCTATTAAGCACTGGACTTCTCGTGCTCGTAATTCTATCCAATGGCGCAATCTTCAACGGTGGCGTGCAGGCCAAAAACAAGGATCACACCACCATAAGACTCCTCAAAGAAGTTGTGCCGGGCGCGGATAGCTTTTCCGAGAAGCAAGGCGAAGTTCCCGTCTACAAGGCCTATAAGACTGACTCTGACACTGGCGAGCAGGCCCTGATCGGCTATGCTTTCGTCTCCGCCGACACCCATCCCGAGCCTAGCGGCTACACCAGCCAGATCGACAGCCTCATCGGCATGGATCTAGAAGGCAACATCGTTGGTCTAAAGGTCATCTATTACAAAGAATCCCTGCGCCACACTTGGGGAGACTTCTTCGCCTGGGATGGCTATGAAGAACAGTTCGTCGGTAAGCGCGCCGAACAGCGCTTCCAGATTGGCAACGATATAGATGGCATCGTGAAGGCAACAATCTCAAGTAAGGCTATGGCCCGGGGTGTTAGGCACTCTGTCCGCGCTGTTACCCTTGAGTATCTGCGCTAGTTCTTGCTCGACTATTCTTAGCATAGCTATAACTTGCTCGACTAGTCTTAGCAAAGCTATAAGAAAGCCCTGCAGGTAGGTTCTCGCTAGACTCTCTCACACAACTTCTCTATTCTGGATTGAAATTCGCCCACCTAAAGAGGATGATCTCATGTGCAACACCTTCAAGTCTGTTAAATCACTTGCTAGCATCGGCAGTGTTTGTGCCGCCATGTTTGCGCTTAATGCCACTCATGCTCAGCCGTTTGAAGCGCATCCTTCAACTCAGGAAGAGTCGATTAAGGTGACGCTGGAAACGCTGGCCGGCTGGGAGCAGGACCTCTCAAATTGGGGACGCTGGGGACCTGATGACCAACGCGGCACCCTTAACCTGATCACGACTGCAAAGACTAAACAGGCCGCCTCTTTGGTGCTCTCAGGCGAAAGCGTGACCTTGCAACACTTCGTAACAACTGAGCCTCCGGCAATAGATAGTGCCGCCTTCGGCCCTACCGATCATTGGATGAGCCGGATAGACCCAGTTACTGGCGAGCCCTCCTTCGCTCTGGACGAGATTCAGTTCTCTCTGCACGACGGCATGTTGTCTCATCTGGACGCACTGTGTCATTACCGCACTGAGATCGATGGCGAGTACATTATTTTCAATGGCTATCCGCAGAACCTCACTGCCACCGGCTGTGAAGACCTAGCCATCGATCGCATGGGCACTTCTTATGTGACCCGAGGCATTTTGGTCGACATGCCTTTGCTGCGCGGCGTCGAATGGCTAGACCCAAGCACCCCCATTTATGTCGAAGACTTGCTCGCTTGGGAGGAGTTCGCCGGTGTAACCATTAGCAGTGGCGACGCCCTATTCGTTCGCACCGGACGGTGGGCCATGCGCGATGCCGAAGGTCCGTGGCAATACGGTCAGGCTGGCGCAGGTTTACACGCTTCGGTCCTACCCTTTTTGCGTGAGCGCGATGTGGCAATATTAATAGGTGATGCAGTGAATGATGTTCAGCCTTCTGGTGTGGAGGGCATTAATAGGCCCATACACCAACTGACTCAGGTAAACTTAGGCCTGCCGATCGTGGACAACGGTTACATGAAGGACGTAGCAGAGACTGCAGCACGATTGCAGCGCTGGGAATTTATGACGTCTATCCAGATCAATCCGATCAAAGGTGGTACAGCGAGTCCCTTTAACGCTTTGGCGACATTTTAAGCTGCCAGCAAGTTAGGACGCTTAGTGCGGATAAGCATCGCTCGCAGTGAAGTGTCGATAACCCTCGGCCATAGCTTGCGCGCAATTGCCTGGCGTAGGCCCCCCTGCGAAGAAACCTTCGCAGGGCTGTGCTACTAATTCTGGCATGTTGGCCCGCACCCAATCCCGTGCTTGGTAGTAGATGGGTAAATCATTAGAGCTAGTTTCCACCGAAGACACTCTCCTATCCTCGAAGGTAATCTCAAAAGTATCCGTAACAAAGAAGTCGACAGCTAGCGCTAGCATCGGATCATCCTTTACCGTTACGGGGCAGCTAACGATGTTCGATGATTTAAGCGCACACCGTTTTCGCTCGACAATCTCGTAGTTCCCTCCCTCGGCCCAACCCTGGTAATACAGAAGTGACTCTTTTGAATCCTCAGCACTGGCGAGTGCTTCCTCGAGACGCATGCTGTCGAAAGAGTAGAAGTCATCAATAAGGGATTCCGCAATAGGTAGCAGGGCTTCAGTGTCAGCAGGAGAAATCAATCGATCTGTTAAGCCACAGCCTTGAAAGCCGGCAACTAGAGCGACTATTTTTACTGTATTTCTCATAATTTAGAGTTCTCTTATTGCTTGGTCTGACTTGAAAGGAATAAGCAACTGAGTAACTATCGAGAGTTTTTTCCCAGTCCCATTGCCCACTTGCTCAATATGATTTTTCCCCGAGAACGTCCCGAAGAGGCGGTCCCATAGGATTACCGTGCAGCCGAAATTAGTATTGCTCTCTTTGTTGATGCAGGAGTGGTGCAGCTGATGCCATTCGGGTGTGTTGAACAACCAACCAAACGCGCCAGAGACTAAGGGCAAATTACTGTGGCATAGGTGTGCCGTGTTAAGACGAAACACGACTACCACCGCCACTACTTCAGCGCTAGCCCCTAAAAACGCTAAGGCAACTGCGGGTCCTAAATTCAAGCCGAGGAATTCCAACGGGTGGGTACGCTCCGCCCTAGCCACACTCATCTTCGTGATGTGGTGATGCGTTGCATGAATTCGCCAGAGAAACATGAAGCGATGTTGGACGCGATGCGCCCAATAGCCAATAAACTCGGTGGCGAAAATAGCGATGAATGCCGCCACTAATAATCCGCCGGTAGTTTCGGCTTCCAGTCGAAATCCAAATCCTGAGTTATCACGCAGTAAGGCGAATAAATTAGAAATAGGTGTTTCATAAGCATCATCGTAGATAGGCCCCCAGATCAAAAAGGTGCAGGCCAACCAGAAAAGATCTTCGATGAAATCCTTCCAATCCAATAGCCAGTCCTTCCGTTTAGGTATTAAACGCTCTGCGAGAAAAAGCAATGAAATTGGCACGAATAGGAGCACAGGTACGAGTACAGACAGATCAATCCATCCGGTTATAGCTGCATTCGCGACAAGCAAGGAAAAACCGAGAAGAATGATCGGCTGTGGTAGAGACCAGAGTGAAAGGATATCTGGCGTATTTTTCATATAAAATCTCAATACATAACTTCAAAAAAAGGAGTACCGGCATTACACAAAAATCATCTTGATAGCAGAGTAAAGCCAATTACAAAGACAACAAACTTGTCTTTCACATTTCGAACAATAAGCGAGACGCCTATTTTGATGAGATTGTTATCTCATTAAGAATATCCAAATTGGAAGATAATTCTTCCGTTCTCGAAGGAAACGCATTCTTGAGGAGTATGTAAGCGAGAACATCCAAATAGTTCTGCTGTGTAAGTTGCCCAGGGCGATCAGTAGGCATGTCGCTGCGTATTTTCTCAAAAAACTCACCCAAGGTTCTTCCTTCCCAAAGAAACATGAAACCCATGCCCACTAAGCCGGGTGAATTGCTGTTGCCGCCGAGGTCCTGACCGTGACAGGAGACACAAGTTTCACTGTAGACGGTTTCCCCCCTACTTGCCTGATCAATGGAGTAAACACCATCCCAGATCAAACCTGCATCTTGTGCATAGCTCACAGCGGACAGGCTAAGTGCAACTGCAATTGAGGTTAGTATTTTGATCGCCGAGGTTTTAATAATCATCAATCCGGTAGCGCAAAAACATTTATCGAGCTGCCATTTCGCGGACGACTAAGTTCCGGCGTAAGTTCTCTGGGCAGGCTGCCCGACCAGCTTGCACCGCCGGTACCGGCCGGCATAGCGATGTACTGTTTGCCATCGACGCTGTAACTGATAGGAAATCCCTGGTTTGATGTGGCGAGACGAACCTTCCACAGCAGTTCTCCATTCTCAGCATCCAATGCCGACATGGTACGGTTCCAGTCACCAATAAAAACGAGTCCACCTGCGGTAGTTAGCGCTGCCGTATTAAACGGCGCTCGCGTCCTGTAACGCCACTTAACTTCGCCACTGGGAATATTCAGTGCAAGCACCTCACCTAAGTTGCCATCGGATTCAGGGTGATGGTAATTGACACGCCGCACTGGACCCGTGCCTCCGCCACCTAACTGCCTTTCTGTGGGACCAAAAGTGGCAAGCTCGCAGTTGAGCGTGATCGGAATATACATAGCACTGGTGTCTGGCGAATACGCCATCGCGCGCCAGCTTTTGAAACCTGATGTGCTCGGGCACATGTTTAGCTCCTCACCGATGCGCGGAATCATACCATCGCGATAGCTAATTTTCCCGGTGATAGGATCAAGGTTGACGATGGTTTGGTAACCGATGTCGGTACCCTTGATAAACTCGCCTGTCTCCCGGTCCAGTTGCCAAAGAATGCCCAGCTTGCCCATCTTGAACAGAGATTTCCTGCCATCGACATCGATAAGAATATTCTCGAACACCTCATCCATGTCATGTGTCTCACCAGGTAGGTGTTGAAAATACCAGGCCATCTGACCGTTATCTGGATTCAATGCCAGTGTGGAGTTGGTATAGAGCGCATCGCCGTCGCTACCGCGTACTGCTCTTGCCCAGGGTTTGGCCTGTGACGTACCCCAATAGATCAGATTAGCGTCAGGGTCATAGGAACCTGCGACCCAGGCATCACTGCCCGCTCGAAATCTTAGTGGTAAATCGCCCCAAGTATCGCCGCCGGGATCTTCGGGCCGGGCGACTGTAGACGTGCGCCACTTCTGCTCACCCGTGGCTGGATCATGACCGGTGATGAAACAGACGTCTTCCTTGTAACGATCACAGCCGGTAATGCCAGTCACCAAAGTACCATTGGCGACGATTGGGCCCGCGGTATAGAAATAGCCCAGCGTAGGATCGGCAACCTGCGCCTCCCAAACTAACAGACCACTGCGCGCATCGATTGCGCGGATGCTCGCGGTCTCCGTAGCTGCATAGATCATGTCGCCGTACAGCGCGATGTTCTTCTGTACACCTCTGCCGACGCCTGCGAAGGCACCCGGCGGTAATATGGCGGCTCGAGTACCCTCTCCCGAATTAATGAAATCTTCAGTGGGTGGCGCGGGGCGGTACTCCCAGAGCAGATCGCCGTTTACTGCATCCAATGCCTGAATCACGCCGCGAGCGGAGGGAATAAACATGATGCCATCGTGAATTAATGGCGCTGCCTGCACCGCGCCCGTATCGTCCAAGGCGAAGGACCATTTGAGTTGGAGTTGATTGACATTGTCGGTGTTGATCTGATCAAGAGAGCTATAGCCCCAAGCCGCGGGCGTGCCACGCCAACTCAGCCACTCATCCGTAGGCGGGCTGGTTAACATCTCGTCGGTAACAGAGGTGAAGTCTTCGATCTGTGCCTGCGATAATGAAGCCGGCAGCAGAAAGACGAGCGGTAGCAGAATGGTTTGGGCTGTTATCGCGAACACAGCACTAGGCCTTGCCGTTCTTATTTTCATAATAATGTTGCCTGCCGTTTTCTCTTGTGAACAAATAGTCACTTTATTTGACCGTCTTGTCCAACACATTGTCGACTAAACGATCAGGAACTGCCCCATCATGCCTCTATCTTCATGCTCGAGTATATGACAGTGGTACATATAGGGGTTTTCTTCGTCTGAAAAATCTGTGAACCGCATGACGATACGCACTAACTCATCCGGCCCAAGCTGCACTGTGTCTTTCCAGCCCATCTCATTGTTTGGCGGCGGACTACCGTTACGATCTAGAATTTGGAACTGTCCGTTATGCACGTGAAAGGGGTGCATCATAGGAGAAGTGTTAGTTAACTCCCAGATCTCCGTGGTATTGAATTGTATCCTCTCGTTAATGTAGTTCTCAGCCATGATCCTGCCGTTGATGGAGAATTGCCCGCCACCAAACCCGCCACCCCGGCCGTTGCGCGCGCCACGCCCGGGACCGGCATCATCTCCGCTGCGCATACCGTTACCCATACCGAGCCTAAAGCTTCGGGTATTGGTTGCAGCGGCCTCTGGCAGCCTATAAACATTGACCAACTGTGAGGGCAGTTCACCGTTGTCCTGCAAGCTTGTCTGGGCTCGGAAATGAAGAATATCAAATGCCTGTGTGTTAAGCAGACGCATCATCTCACTCATCGCGCCGGGGAAATCTGGAAAGGCTGGTGGCAAGGCGATATTTACCAGTTTCACTTCTTCGCCGGGATCAAACTCGACAAGAATCTCCGCCCTCTCCGCGACAGCTAGCTTAAGACGGGTCAACGGGACGGGTGACTCTAAGAATCCACCATCGCTGGCGATTTGATAGAACTCGCGGCTGTCGCTAAACCCTAGGTTGTAGGTACGCGCATTGGAGGCGTTCAGCAAACGCAGGCGCAGCAACTTGGTGCCGGGAGTGATGACAGGGTTCACCGTGCCGTTAACCAGCATGGTGTCGCCTAGCATACCCATGACCTGATCCTCAAACCGGTTCATATACAGCAGAGAACCGTCGCCGCCGAAGCGCCGGTCTTGAAGGATCACCGGGATATCATCGACGCCATAGTTGTTCGGTACTGAAACATCCTGCTCGTCGTCGACGATAATCATACCGGCCAGGCCCTTGTACACCTGAGAGCCTGCGTTGTGCATGACGTGAGAGTGGTACCAGTAGGTGCCGGCAAACTGCACCACATCGAAGGAGGGATTCCAGACTTGATTGGCAGCGATCTCTTGATGCGGCCCACCATCCTCGGTGGGTGGCAAGTGAAAGCCATGCCAATGCAGACTGGAAGGCTCGCCAATCTTATTACTCACCTTAAGAGCGACTTTCTGGTTACGCTTGAAGCGCAGCGTCGGGCCGAGATAGTTGCCATTAATGCCGAGTGTCTCGGTGCTCAGCCCGGGCAGAAAGCTATGGTTGCCGCGCTGTAAGTTTAGATCGAAATTATTGCTGCCGGTAGAAAATGTGCCCGCATCCAGCGAGGGTATACTAAGCGGCTGTTGGCTAGCTGCATTGTCCTGAGCTCGCAACCAGGGACTCATTCCCAACCCAGCGACACTTAGACCAACTCCTAGCGATTTTATGGCAAGGCGGCGAGTGAGCATGGCGAAAGTATTGCACAGCGCTGGCAGGCTGTCAGCGGGTATTTCCGCGGTATCTGGGCATTGGGCTCATTGCTTGGGCATAGATTAGTTTGAACAAAAAGTGTAGTAATCGGGTCTAGTCCATCCAGGAAGCTCAAGCAGCTATTTGATAGATTAGCTGTTAACGTCCAAATATTAGCCAGTACAAAAATTAGGAGCCCTACGCATGGCAGTGAAACGCAACAAAGTTGACTTTGAAAGCAATGGCATCAAGTTGGCTGGATTATTGGAATCGTCCGACTCAGATGCAGTGCGCGCGTATGCGTTGTTCGCCCACTGCTTCACCTGCAGCAAAGATATCGCAGCCGCCTCGCGCATATCCCGTGCGCTAGTAGCCTTGGGTTATACGGTACTGCGTTTCGACTTTACCGGGCTCGGTAACAGCGACGGTGACTTCTCCAATACCAACTTCTCCTCTAACGTGGAAGACCTAGTTGCAGCGGCGGATTTTCTGCGCAGCGAGTTTCAAGCACCACAGCTATTGATAGGCCACAGCCTAGGTGGCGCTGCTGTATTGAAGGCCGCGGAGAGTATCGATGAGGTCACCGCCATCGCAACTATCGGCGCCCCTTTCGATGCCCAGCACGTCAGCAAGCAGCTCGGAAGCGATCTGGAAAAGGTATCTATCGAGGGCGAGGCTGAAGTTGATCTCGCAGGCCGAAAATTCAAGATCAAGAAACAATTCGTAGATGATATTCGCAGCCAGAATAGCAATAG
>Ga0209632_10001528_pt1 | contig 23317 bp, 22 predicted proteins | sample COG_10_FD_184754 | JGI IMG/M metagenome (GOLD analysis project Ga0209632, IMG submission 184754) | Pelagic Microbial community sample from North Sea - COGITO 998_met_10 (SPAdes) (version 2) | ecosystem: Environmental > Aquatic > Marine > Neritic zone/Coastal water | place: Helgoland, sampling... | reverse complement strand
AAGTTGTACATAGCTCAAAAGAGCGCCTAACTGGCCTGCAAATTCAATCAGTTCGAGAATAGACGCATTGTCTTTGACACTGTCGAGAAGCGGCGTCATTGTAAAATACCAATTAAAAAATTCTTTGTGCCTTAAAAGTATTTTAAAATTTTAAATAAAAAAACATCAAAAGCCAAACGGAGAAACCATCCTCTGGCTTTTGAGTTGTCGAAGTGGCATTTTACAACAATTGAATCTCATTCAGCATGCCGACCATGGACAGTTTTGAAGTGCACCTTTTGCAAGAAGAACAACATCGTTTGATGACGACCCAGACTCCCCTTCAAGATGCGAAGAACATGCTCTCAAAAGGCTTGAAACCAATGTTTACCGAAGCTATGAAACTTGTTTGGGGCGAAGCGGTTAATGGAAAAATGGTGCCGTTTATGACGAAAAGCAAAAACGCGCAAGGAATTGAAACAAGCAACCCAGTGCCTGTTGAAATTATTTTTGTAGGAAGCACGTCCAATCCGCAACTCAGCAGCATGGGCAACATCCGGGATGAGAACGCGTTTGCCATGATTCCGTCCCAAATGCACAATATGGAAGGCGCGCACTGTTTCCAAGAATGTCGATTTGAAGCGTGGAAATTAGATCCTATGGTCGACATTGAAACCAATGAAGCAGCGTCTGGTTTTAGTAAAAAAAACGCTAAGCAAGGATTGACGTTGGTTGCACCTCCTGACTGCGACGATTTTGGTGCCCGAACTGTACTGCAAAATATGCTTGGAAAACGCGGCTATATTACGGAAGCCATGGCTTGTTTTGTTTCTCGGCCGGAAAACCGCGCCGTATTAACGCAGCGATTTCCTGAAATCTCGCGCAGTTATACTATTGATCAACAAAGCAGTATTTATCGCGCCGTGTTTGACGATTTAACTGGAAAATCCAACGGGTACCATTTTGGATACGAAGGCAAAGGCGGCGCTGTGACTCTTCCGGTCTATGGCAACATCATGTATGAAAGCATGAAGAAGGGCCCTGATGGCAGACGCATCAAGACCGACAACGAATTGTATTTGAACGACAACTTTGATCCTACTGGTTCATTGAAAAAGATCTTCAGGCGCATGTACCCACGTGGAACTTATCGGAATTTAAAGAAAACCGATCTTCGCGGGAACGAGATTGGATTTGCCGCTGGTGATCAAGAGCGCCTCAACAATTTGCACAACCCAGTTGTAGCCGTTGTTTTAAAGGTGCGCGTTTATTTTAACAGCTACAACAGTTTTACGCTTGATGTAGAACCTGATCATTCAGGTATTAAGATCCTCTATGATGGCGATGAATTCACGGCTGGCGAAATCGCCACATTTGAAGAGTGGAAAAAAACGGGCGCTGCGCCTCCTCGATTTCAAATCAACATGGCCATGGCATCAGATTTAAGCGCGACCCTGGAAAAGGCCAACAGCGACGCTATGAAAGCGCGCCGTGAAGAGTTTTACCGCAAGCGTGGTGGTGCAACAGATCAGCTGGCCATTCAGGCAAACGAGGACGCTGATGCGACGGCTTTTTTTGCAAGCGTCGACGCCGAAGACTCTCAGGATGAAGAGCAAATTGAGAAGAAACGCAAAGCGGAAGATTCTGAATTTTAGAATTTTATTATTGTTTGAAGTTTCTTAGGGTGGGTGTAGTAGGATAGGGATTGTTACTAATAAAATATTTGATAGCAAATTTTTACGAAAGTATTTTTGTAACTATGCAATTTTTTTATAGACATAAATCGTTCCAAGATGAAGATTTCCTGTTGTTTCTATGTCGTCAATAATTCGAGTAGTTGTATCACTACAATAGATCCATTGTTCTTCAATTTTTTTATATGCAATCCAATGTCCTCCGAACAGAGAACCTGAATGTTTACTAAATGCGCAAAGACTAAATTTATGGTCATTAATAGTTAATTGTGTGTCAACATGTATTTTGTTTTCGTATTTACACGCCATACCATTAGTCATGATGCCGGTGCGTTGTATTTGTATCATAAAATATTGATTATAGTTTTCTTCTGTAAAAGATATAAAATTCTTTTTTTGAGTTTCTGTACTTTGGTTGCTGCAATTCGAACATTTTGACTCTCCGTCGTCATCATGTAATATAAATGTATCATTTATTAATTGTTGAAGGTTTAAATTTACTTCTTGGTCATCAAAACATATGTTGTATAAAGAATCAGGGATTTTATTACGACTTTTCCATCCTTGACACGTTTGGCATTTTTTAGACTCTGTGTTAGTAAACAAAAAATACTTATTTAAATTCTTGACTTTATCAATTAAGTCAACCATAAACAAGCTTGCATCTTGTTGTGTTATTCCATCATAGTGTTCGTTACCATTTTTGTTTTTATGGACAACTTTTTTAAATAACTCAAGTTCTTTTAAAACATTTCTTATTTTTTCTTTGCAAACAGGATCCTTATTTTTCTTGTTTAAATAATTTACTACATCTTTAAAATGTCGGGGATTTTCAGCGTGATCTCGGACTTCGGGTATGCACGACAAAATTTGATATATTGTGTTTTGATAACATGAACCGCCAAGATTGTCGATACCTGGATATTCACATAGTCCACCAGTTACAGGTGGAGGATGGGCGCCATATTTAAAATCTTGAATTATATCAAATAATAATTCAAATTCAGTAAATTTGGATTCTTCCAATAATTCGTCCAGGCGTGCCTCGTATTCAGAAACATTCTCCTTTGTAATTATAATAGGTTTTCTTTGAGATGGTGAGATCAGCAAATCTGAAAGATTCGCTGATTTTAAAAACCCCGCAAGTCCGGACCCTGTCTGCATATTAACAGAACTTTTTAAAGGTTTTGCCGATTCAAATTTTGATGTAGAAGTTTCCGTGTCAACACCATCGTTTAAAGATTCTGAAAAGGCAATACTTAAAAGAACTTCCTCCAATTCATTGGAACCGTTTTCATAAAACCCGCCTGCCTTTTCAAAATATTGAAATATATTTTTCGATTTAAAATCTATTGTCGACATAATGTTCCTTAACCCTAAGTACTTGCATATAAAACGAATCGTATATATGCAGTGTAAAAAAAACAAAAAAAATGCAGACTGGCACAATTGTTCAGCGCGTAAAAGATAGCCAGAAAGGCATCATTATTGCAACGCGGGGAAATAAAATTCGCGTCAAATCTTTGTCAGACCCAAACTGTATTTGGCGACTACAGCTAGACAGGAATTATACAATATCTGATTCAGAAGCCAGCAATGACCCGATTTCAAAAGAACCGATAAAAACAAAACTTCTAAATACGGTAGAAAAATCAGTCATCTTAAAATCATTTGATCGATCACAAACATGCACGCGAAAACAGTACCGGGAAAAAATAAAATCTATTGGTCTAGAGATCAGCAGCGATAGTGATGTTCTTCATATTATCAGTAAAGCCAATGGCGGCGCTGATCATGTTGACAATTATTTCTTTTTGGGAAACATGCGTCTGAATAGAAAACTAGGAAATAGGGCCGACGAAATATATTGCTATTTGTGCGGTTTAGAAGGAACAAAAAGAGCAGTAGCGGCCAGTGTGAAATTTGGCACGTTCGGTGATCACTACATCAGTCCCGAAAAACTCTACGAAAAAGGCCTTGAACGATTTTCAGTTTTATTTGAGTAGCCTTGAGCACCACCTTGGAATGAGAATAAAAAAATGTCATTTTATAGCATACAATCGTATCAAGTCTATAAGCGTAATCAATCTACCACATAATTAATAACCGCCTTTTTCCAAAAAAAATGCCGCGAGCTTCTAAGCAGGGGCAACTTCCGCCCGTCACTGCTCGCACAAATCTTGCGACTGTCACCTACCCTGTCACTATCGCATCCCGTAGTCAGAAGCAAGTTACAGGGGATGCAGCCGAAACGCTTTACGATGTTCAAGACAACGCTAAAGAAACTATCGAACAATTTTCAATTCTTTTGACGCGCAAGGGTACTCATTTGAAACACGGCGGAAAACATTTGCCTGTTTTTTCCCGGGTTAATAAAATTAAAGGTGGCGCTGGTGCAACTAAACAACAAATGCGTCAAAAGTTAATGAATGAATTGAAATTTGCCGGAATCGCTTTTACCGGTGCTGAAGAAGGTAACGGCGACGGAACTCCAAGTATGCTGGCAAGCGTTATTGGCGGAAGTCATACCGTCATGAGCTATCGCAGTGATTATTATAAAGAAAAAGAACCTTTACGTGCAGGAACTGTTGTACGCTGGACTTTGCCAGAGTTTAACGATGGTATTGACACGGCTTACACTGATGCTCCTGTAAAATTTCATGGCGCAAGTTCAAATGGCGTATTTGCTCTTTTGGAAGCCGTAGAGCCTGGAACGACTGCAGCTCAAATTCACGCGCAGATGCAGTACGACATGGATGAAGATAGGAGAGTAAATCCTGGAAATCCAACTGTCCCGTTACCTCTCCCGCAAGAAATGATCGAACGTGTCTTGAAGTACAACGCAATGCTTCAAGAGCGGGAAATTGGGACAGTAATTCAAGATAACGGAAATGGGTCGATTGATATCCGCTTGAAATAGAACCATTTGTGTCTTGTGTATTTTATATTTTCTAAGAAATAGTATTTTCAAATAAAACAATAAACCTATTTTTCTGTTTGTGGAGATGGCGGGATGGCACAAAGTTGATGCAGGGTGAAAAATCTTCCAGCTGGTGTAGTTGCGTGAATATCCACTAGCACGCCAGGACTATTATCGTGTTGAAAAACTAGACAGTGGTTCAGACAATCTTCCCAGCAATAAAATTCAACAAAACAAAGATAGCAAATATAATTTATTTTTGTATTATCTATTGGACAATCTTCAATTTCAATTTTGCGTCTTTTTAAAGGCGGCGAAACAGACGAAATATTCATCTGATTTTTTTGGGTTGCGGCAGCTGTAAAATAAACACTATGAATGTCGATGTTTCTTTTTATAATTTAGCGGCCAATGTATTTTCCAGACCGCCATCAAATTATAGTTTTCATTAAAATCGTCGATTGACCAATTTTGATGTTCATAATCTTCGTTTCGATTTAAAAGAATCGGTGGGTTTTTTGCTTTCTCCAAACTATCAAACAATTTGAAATCGACAACGCAAATAGCATGATTTGACCAGTACTCTTTTTTCTTGTAAGGTTTTCCCTCTTCGTCTTTTTTTAATTGAACAAAAATATAGTAGTGACCTTTTTGAGTAAATAATATTTCTGGATTGTTGTTTTCCACTTTTAATTCTTTATACACTGGGGTGTGAGAATCACTTCTTTCTACATTTCTTTCTAGCCATTCAAGCGCGATTGAAAACGACCATGAATCCTGCGTACATATTCCGTCTGATGCGGGACTGCATAATGTATTATAATTGAACGAGGCGATCTTTGTGAACATATGGCCCATGGAATAAAATGTTTTAACAATATCCACGAAATCTGCGCACGTGATGGCATGATCTTTACCAATTTGCAGAACGTTATTCAAGGCGTGAAGGACGCAGCGTTTCTCGACAGGCAACTGGTGTTCAAAGTACGGCTTTTTGGGCTGAGCAATAGAATGATCCATCGTCATAATACAGATAAAGCGCAATGAGCCAAAAGGTCTTTTGTTTAGGATCAAATGTGTATAGAAAATCTTTAAATGGAAGTGGGCTGTGTAAATTAAAATTAGGCGCGCATGAACTTTGGCCAGTCACGCCGCCGTTTGTTGATTTTATAATCGACAGTGCCGGATCACTTATATCTGCTCATGTTTCAAATTGTGTTTCGCGGTTTGAATTTGACAGTCAACATCGCGTTGAGGCTGTGCCGTGGAGCACTATTTTTGGATGGCTGCATATATGCACACTGAACAAAAGCACAGAGTTTCTTCAGTCGATAACTATCTCCATGACCAAAAAAGATTTGTCAAGCAGTATGTTTAAGAAACGCAAGCGCGACAAATATTCATTTGAAGAAGTGTGTGCTGGCAAATCCACACTGGAGTGCGGGTATGCAAAACACATGTCTGGCGCGAGCGGAAGCCGAACCACGTTGATAAAAAATATAGATGTTGACCGGTATGAACATAGCGGGCAACTTGTTTGTAAGAAATGTATAGGGTTTATGACGGGAACGGGGCAGGACGGGTACCTGCATCGTAGCCATGCCCTGCCTCTCTTGAAACATGCGCAGTCTCAAGCTGATCATCCTTTTTTGGCGGCGATTGAAATGTTGCTTGTGCTCTTTGAGTGTACGCGCGACACAGTCCTTTTTTTTAATTATTTTAAATTTCAAGGCGGCGAAGATGGTTCGGTGATGAAACGGTTCAAGTATGGCTCGCCGACACCGTTGTTTGATACAGCTGTGGATTTGCAGATGGTTGTTTCCAAAAAAAAACCTGACGATTTCGGGTGCACTAACAAAAGTGAACTCATTTACGTGGCTGCCGTTGCTGCAAATTATAAACTGTGGGGCCGTAAAGTTAATCTGGATCAAAAGTATGCACAATTTGCAGAATTACTCGAACCATGTATGCCGGCCATAAGCTTCAATGCCGAAATTGTAAAACTTGGCAGCGACCATTTTTTGCTTGCCGTGTTGTCTGTGGTTGAAAGCGACACGGAAATCACGAACGTGTTTTCAGACACCTCTTTGGCAGCAAGAGGATATGTGCAGATCTACAGTTCTCTGGAATACAAGCTGAACGTGCCGGGTGTTGACTCGGTATCGCTTGACGATATGTGCGCCTATGTCAAAAGTCAGCCCAAAGTCACAGTAGTGGCCTGGCCAGCCCAATTTTTTTCAGCTGAGGAAATAATGCGTCTTTCCAGATTAAAGCAGCAGGTGATTCTTGCTGGCACGCCATATGTGATTGGGCCGCGCACTAGTTACGGACAGCCATTCACAACGCTGTATGAGAAAAGCACGCGCGCCAAATTTTATGGACTACAAACCTTTACGACGAAACAATTTGAAGGATTAATGCCTGGCGTTCCTCAGCACATTCCCAGCCAAATACTATCTTTTTCCCGCCAGTCGCAACTTCACTGCCCCGTTTACAAATTCAATGGAAACACTTATTTTTATCGGGAATTATTTATTACGCTTCTCTACAACTTTTTAAAAAAATCAAAATTACACCACATCACTGTTTCTCCTGGCCCGCTCTTTACGCCGACAGATGCTGAGCTTGCGCTATGTTCCAAGGTTCCACTGATTTAATATTTTCTGATTTGATTTTCGGACAGCCGTTGTCATTTTCAAAATTTGCTGATGGTAGATCGGCGTTATAATAAATTCAAAATTGTCAAGACATTTCGAAAAACTTTGGTACCGCAAAAGAAATGCCGGCAGCGAGCTATCCTCTGTTTTATGGAGATGCTTCAAAAGTAGATTTAAAAAAAAATCGATTTCAGAATAATACAGTAAAACAAATTCAGTGAGCGCTGCAAAATCTTGCGACCACTGCCAACAGAAATGTTCTATGCAACTCAAAGAAATGTCTTCTTTTTTATTTTTTTGATCAAGGAGGATGTAGAAAAGTGTGTGCACATTTGATTTTCCGTGCAGATCGGCCATTGATGTAATATGCCAATTTGAAATTTCTTATTTAAAAACCAGTACCGGTAGGCATGGATTTCCTGTCTCTTTTGCGGCCGAGGGCATTTGACGTGGCTGCCATTATTCTTTCACCATAGGTATCGAGAAAGGAAAAATGGAGGATCCAAAACACAAAGGTGACGGCCGTGAGGACCATTGCAGCAATTGAATACGCGTACATGTCGCCGTCTTTGATATCAGCCTGGGGTTTGTAAGTTCCATCGTCCATGTGGAAAACAACATGAGGGCGAGCGTTACTCCACGTGAAAAAAGAGGCGATAGTAAGAGAAAAACAGATGATCATGAGAATAGCGGGCGAGTGGAAAAGGCCAGTTTTTTCCGCTTTGCCTCGCAACAGATTGGCCATGGTGATGAGGGAAAACCCGGCAGTGGCTGCCGCCAACGGCAGCATAACATGGATAGCATCAAGACTTCGTGTACAAAACCTGTTAATAAAATATGGAGGATCGTTATTCGCGCTTGTAATTTCACATTCTCCGTCAAATAATTTATGGCCCTCTGTGTTGATGCTGACAAATTTAGCGTTGACAACAAGAGCAATGAGGATGGCAAAAGATGCAGCCGCAAAACTTCCAACCACCCAGCGTCCAGCCTTTGATCCCATAGTAAGTTCCTCGCTCATTTTTGAAATGGGGTTCTTCCGAGACAATTATATAAATGTTTATTCGTGTATGGCTTATACTACATGTGCAAATAAAAGAGAAAAAGGCCACGGCTTGTGTAACTCAATAGGGTGTGAAGCGAGGGCGGTTTCGGCGATTGTAAGGAAGATGTTCAATTTGCGAAAATGCGTGGAAAATAATTTCGATGGTGTAGGGATACACATAGATGTTGCTGATTCTTGCAATCGTGCACTCCTTTTGAGCAGCCAGGAAATGTTTAGGATTGATAAGACCAGTAGGCTGTATATGAAAATTCAGCGACGTGCCTGCGCGAGGACATAGATACCACTCCCACGTGCGCGATTGCGGGTAGTGGTGATTAAGCCGCCCTAGAAATTCAAAAATGGCCTTTGCGTCGTTTGGTTGTTGTTCTTCTAATTTGGCCGCCTTTGACCGGAAAAAAGTCTTGCCATCATTGACTGCCGTCTCGGTAGACAAGTGTTTGGCGTTTTCAATACACTGCTCTTTCAAAGGAAGCAGGCGGAGCTGTATAGTTAATTGGAGCTGCACGTGAGACTGGAGCCGGCCGGCTGTATTTAATTTCCACGCGTCTTCGTGATTGAAAGGAAATGTGATTTCTACAAAATATAGCATACGCCCAAAGGCATTCAAGAGCGCGGCAAGATTTTTTCTTTTATATCCCTGAACGGAAAACACCTGGTGTAATTCCTCTGTAACTAAAATAGGAAAATCGTGAATACATTTCAAACTGTGTATTTTTTCTTTTACACCCATTGTTCTATATCGATGGGACCAAACACGCGGTCGTAAAATGCCACCCCCACACCGGCTAGCATCAATGTTATGCCAAAATAATTGGAAAAGGAAAAAGATTTTGAAGATGGAACGTCGTTTTTCGGCCGCTTGCTGAATGCTTTGGTGTGGTCTTGTCCGATTTTTTCAACGTGCAGATAGAAGTTGTCAGTGCCTGGTTCATCTTCAAGCATGGCGGGAATAAAATTGCTTTTCAGCTGCAGAAAAAGCTGGCCAACATTCACGCCTTGCATGGCAGACTTTTTAAAAGTGTATTGGCCCAGTTTGTTTGGAAGCCACTTGAAGTCACTGAGAAGTTCATGCGGCACGCTTTCGCATTCTTCAATTGGCATGATAGTTAAATGAAGACTACTGCTGCCTTGCTCGTGCGACGGAAAACAAATGTCAAGGCCAATAGCGTGTAATTCCTCAACCAAGGTTCCGACCATTTCACAGCACCGGGTAAATGCAACACGCTTGGCGCCGTCGGCTTCTTCGCCAATAATCCCTGCATCGTATTTATCAAGAATGTCTACAAGTTTGTCGTTATCCATTCTGCAATGCCGATGCTGTGGTAAAATGACATCATCTAGCACCGCGTGTATGTTTGATTATAGCAAGGCGACTCTTATGACTGGCGTCTGTGAATGTATTTTTCACAGCGAGTGTATTCAAACAAAAGCAAGAACAGAGCCTGATACGGAAATTTATTTTTGTGATTATTGTCATGTGACTACGCCGGCTGTAGTGCTTGTGACGAATCGGAATTGTTTGAAATGTTCGGCGTACTCGTGCACTGTTTTTTGTCCACCCTGTTCTGTAACACTGCAAGAATTTGTTATGCTGAAAATGGAAGAACAGGGACGCGCGATTTTGCAAACAGTCCTGGCGGACTTTTTTCAAATCCACCGTTTGCCAGTGCGCTATTTGCGATACTACATGTCGTGGCTAGTCTATGAATGGCTGCAAAAAAAAACACTGCCTTTTTATATTGGTATTTTTCACAAAACATTCTGCGCGTACAGTTATCGAAAAATAATTCTAGACCTCTGGAAGAAACAGATGTTGCGGCCAGCTGGATTTCATCTTGAATCGTGGATGACAAAGGTGCACCCCAATTTACAGCTTTTATTAAACTACTCGAACGACGATTTGAAAAGCTGCTATAGTGCTCTTATTGAAAATGACGGCATGATTGAAAACGCCGACGGAACTATATTGCCGCGGGCCGGTCATGTAATTGAGCACGCAAGGAAACATACCGTCAGCATGTTGAAAGGCACCGACTTAATTTACAGGAAAGAAGACCAGCTTGATGAATCGCTAGCGACACGGGAATTATTTCTTGAAAAGGAAAATGACTTTTTGTATTTTTCCGTTCCACACGGTGCTGTAAAGAATGATAATTCAGATTTTTACGACACTTGGGTTGTGGCACTGCAGGCAAGCTCTGCTATTTACGTAAATGGTCTTCTTTGAATAAATTACAAGCCCCTCATAAAAAATGGTGGTCAGTATTCCTATTGTAACATATTCTTTGGCGACAGATAAAACAACAGACTTGTATGTTTCTGAGCAAAATGTGTCGGCCGGGTTGACAATGCTAGCATGCAAAGTAAAGAAGCCTGAGGATAAACAGTGGCCTTTTCGAACTGTAGACAGCAGCGCTTTTAGAGTGCTTGCGTACATCGAGAAAGGAATCAATTATCTTGTTGTGACCCAGCTGAAATCTCACGAGGATTATGACAGAAAAGCCGCCACCATTAATACGGTCATTTTAAAAAAGGTTGGCCAGACTTACGAGCTGTGCCATATTTTAAATGCGCTAATTCTCCGCAGTAATGGCAGAGGCGAATTTCACATGGCCAAAGGCGGTGTTTTGAGCGGAAATTTCCGTCTTTTTCTTTTTTTTACAGAAGGATTAGAAGCCAACTTGTATTTTGTAGAGCCGCACAAAGCAGAAAACAATCTAAATTGGAAACCTGGCCCTATGATTCCCGACCTGGGAATGAACCCAGCGCTTTCTGCAAATGGGTTTTTATCTTTTACGCACCGATCTTGTGAATCGTGTAAGGATTTAACGGTCATAGTAGATTTGTGGAAATGCACCGAGCCCGATATTAAATACTGCGCGCCATACACGATAATGCCACGTGATAAAGAAATCAATCCGCAGAATGATGGTGGCACGGTCATCAACATACTGCCAGCTCATGTGGGGAATGTTGAAAACAGAAACCAATTTCAACATGTAAAAACATATATTGTGGATGGCCAAAACTATTTTCCTACATTTGATGACGATGTTGATAATAAAGGCGGTAGAATTTTTGACATCGAGAAACAAAACTGTTTTTTACAATCAAATGCAGAATTTATTTTTAAATGTCCTGGAAACTACGCAATTTATGGAACCAACGCTAAAACTATGGCGGTGGAAGAGATGCCACATTCTTCCTCAAATGAGAAATATCAGCACTACAAGTTTTTTGCCAAAGCAGAAACAAGCCGATTAGAAGCTCCAAAAGCATACAAGGCCGAATTTGCATCCCTATCGACGTTTGCTGCCCGGGATGGAGACGACCGCATTGTTGTTGTTGAAACTGGCGTGGCCAATGATATTTTCAAGCTGAAAATACCAGAAAACGCAAATGAAAATGCAAATGCAAAAAAAAATATTCTTCATGGCCAAGAAATTGTTACACTTCCGTTTAAAGAAGCCGGACTTGTTCAAAATATAATGAAACCACCTCACAGCCAAAATGAATTTTTTATTCATATGAAAAAGTGTGTGAACGACATATCGTACCATTCGGTGTGGAAACTCACTACTGAGGAACCAGTAAAACTATCTGAAATTGCCAAGTTGGAAACGTGCTGTAAATACGGAACCACGTACATGGAATTTCATAATCAAAATATGTTTTTTGACAAAAAAAATCTGGACATGTGTCTTGTCAACGAATATGAACATGGCACGAAATGGACGTGTACATGTGCTGGATCAGTCTCGCGAACAAACCGCGGAGCCAATATTTTTTCAGGCAGGCAGATTGATAAGCAGTCTAATTTCTGCACAAACGAGGACCCCAAACCAAATAGCCCATATACGTGGATGGCCGTTTCCACGTAACGGTTATACGAAAATAAACAGCAGCAGAAGAAAGCATAAGAGAATGGCAGCACTGAAAAGAGCATAATTGTACGATTTGGTTTTGGGGTAGGTTCCAAGTTCAATAATTTCGGCTGTTGGCGGATTAGTTTCATAATTTAGAAATAGTTGGAAAGAAATAAAATTAAAAGTCTGTACACCTGGTCCTAAAATTTGCAATAGTTTTGTATCCCAATTGTTTTCATTTACATCCGATTTGTAAATGTACAATTCATTTTTAATAAACTGGAAATAAAAATCACCGTCGATGGTATATGTGTATGTAACATCAGACCGCAGAAATATTTTTTCCGTTTTTTTTATTTCCTGGGGTGTTGACCAGCCTATGGCTTTCATGTGCGGCGCATTGAAACAGGCTTCTCGCTGGGAAAGCCCGCCATCAACAAAACCCATGACACAAGAGGGGTCGCCATACTCATCATCCAGCCGTGATGCATGCTTAAGTCCCATCGTGTGTCCCAGCTCATGAGCAGTCAAGCGTATGGCGTTTGTATAAGTTGATTCGTATATTACAACAAGCGGATAGTCAACATACCCGTGACCTATAGACAAGCTGTCTTCAGGAATGCATTGTGTTGGCGCCAATAGCTGAATGTAGTGTCTATTTGCATTAAAGTCGTTAATGTCCGGATGACAACCGTTGGGGAACGACACAACATTTTGAAAGGTGACATTAAATGGACTTGATTTTCCGCCGCTGCAGAGGTTCCATTTTTCGCTTAAAACGGTGAGTGTGTCATTGTATGCTGCTCGGCGCGCATTGTAATTGGATCCATAAATGAGGACCGTAATGTCTTGAATTGAAGTTGGCAGATCGGCGTTGCGCCGCGTTACATGTAGAGCACTGTTATACAGCGGCGGTTTGTTTGCGTAGAAAAAAACATCGGGTGGTGTGCCACAAGCCATACACGCCAAACAAGCAATAAAACAAAGTTGTGGTATAAACCGCTGCAGCATGGTAAGTATTAATTTAAGAATACGTATACAAAAAAGATGAAGCCGCGGCAAATACGCTACATGAGTTGGGCGCTTGATATTTCGCTTTGCGTGCTGTTGGCAGTTTTTGTCATTCTTGTTAATTTAGGTAGTTTCAATTCTCCGCGTCCTCTGCAAGATGTTGTTGTGAAATATAATAATTCAACATTAAATGTTTTGCCCACGGTGATTCATTTGTCGCACGTGCCAACATCGATCGTGTATGATTTAACAACATTTGCAGAAGGATGCACCATCAGCGACATTCAATATTTTCAGCACTGCGGCATAAAGCAAAGATGCAGCAGTATTGTTTACACGTTCTACGAAAAAACCTTTACGCTAAACATTGGTGCTGAAAAACAGTATTGTACGTTTTCTGGGTTTGTCAGATTTGTGAATGCGGGACAACGACTGTAGCGATTTGTCATTTATTTTGAGGGATGCATATATTCGAAACACGTTTGCAACTGTGTATTACGATCCCATTTTAGAAATGGCTGACCACCCTGCTCGAGATAAAACTTTTAAGGCTCTCAATAAAGCGCGAGCCGAGGCTTTGGCTTTACCAACACCAAAAGTTTTGTATACTAATGTTAAGAACATCACTGTCGGCCAATTACAAAAAGATATAGGCGCGAATTTTTGTGAAATCATGCCGCCATCCATCGCCGTTGATATCACCAATGACACAGAAAAGCCAATCACTATTTTTGATATCGATTATTTTGGGGATTCGGTTTACAAAGGTGTTATTTTTGAACGTACTAAGTGTGTCGCACGCCTTAAGCCAGGCGCGTCGATTGAAATTAAATTGCTTTTGCCCTGGACCTCTGAAGAATTTAAAATGTTTGAACACATAAGAAAATTTAGCGATCAACAGATGATGCCTGGTCATTTAGGATATCCTAAAGTTCTGGGCAAAGACGGAAAGACCGTGACTTATGCAGTTCCTGAATTCTTTCACACTGTCCGTACAATGGATGGCGTTAAAAAACATGAGTACAACGCGATTTATCATTTGGCCGTCGTAGAAGGAATTACGCCGTCTGTAATTCAAAATAGCCATGGCCAATCTACTTCAATAGTTAGTGTTTCCGAGTCAACATTAGAGGAGTTTAAGAAATATGCAGAGATGTACCGTCAGTTCATGGAAAACATGATTGATATTAAATCCGATGGAGATCTTTCCATACAGCTGGATGTTGAACCTAGCAATAAACCTCTGCCAATGGCCAGTTACGATATCGTTGAAGAAAAATCCACAGGCGATGACGAGGAAGAGAACAATAATGATAAAGAGCAACCGAGGCTTCAAAGTCGCGCTATCACACACATGGCTGGCGATGAGCTGGGGGTCGTCACAGTTGTAAAGAGTGGACTGCCTTCCACGCCCAGAACTTGGAAAAAGATGTTGGAAATCCCTGGCCTATTTAAAAAATTGGCTGCTGAGAACGCAGACAGCAAAGACTTTTGCGCCGTTTTGGAAAATGGAAGCTGCAATAAAGTACTTGTGGAACAGCTTGTGCATTTTTTCCACAATACTTTAGACTATTATGCTAAAAAGGCGATTGAGGCGAATCCTGATAACAAGAACAAGGACCACAAAGATATGGAAATCCCTGAAGATCATCTTTGGGAATGTTTACAAAGTAATGATAAAACTAACGCTCTTTGCAACCTTGTCAATACAGTTGACACATTATTGCACGTTATTGCTACCAGTGTGTGGCAAGCAAACCACCCCGAAGAGTATGATTTTAAAAAAACATATGTAGATCCAACACATGAAACACAAGTGATTGAGGAATTGCAACTTTGGAACGATGCTAAGGCCAAAGAATATTATCACATCATTAACGGTGCCGGTGATCCGCTGGAGTTTTTGAAACATCATGTTTTTGAACAAGATTGTCACTTGGAAGACGGCATAACCTTGGATAAAAATAAGCCCGGATTTGGTCGTCGTATGGCGAAAGCTACTAAATATTTGCAAAAAAAGGGTGGTGGCCGGCTACACCCTGATTATTTTCCATCTTCCTCTGCAGGAGGTCATTTGAACAAGGCCATGGGTGATATGACTATGAATGCCAGCGACGGGGGATGGGAATAAGAGTAGACTAGAAAAGAATAAAATACATTTTACACGACATGACGTTTTACACGATTGTCTGTGAATTAAATTTAGGAGAATGGCATGAATTATTTGCTTTACATATAAATCCCAACGAAATAAACTGTGTTACATTTTTACAAAAAAAACTAAACATGTCTGCGATGACCATGAAAACAGTTCTTGGAGATTTTATTGATTTGGGGCTTGGGAAATTAAATAAAAAGAATGCTGAACTTTTTGAAATAGATGTTGACATGATAATTCTCATTTGTCAAAAAATGACCGAGAATTCTTTTGCTCAAAAGGTGGATTTAAATTCTCTGATGACCACACAACAAATACGCCTAAACTAAAACAACTTGAAGCCACAGTGCCGATGGCAACATCGTTTTTTGAAAGTGATCTAATACCGTAATGTTCATTTGGATCAAACATAATGACGTAGGTCATAATAAGAATAAATGCGGCAAATGATATAGTATGATAATAATAGAACGGCGACGGTTGGTTTTTTATGTGCTGGTTGACAACTGTACTTCGCTGCTGATTTGCCGATGTTTTGTTGTGCATGTAGAAAAGCAGAAACGCCAGAGTTAAATAATGGACAATGAAATTTCCAATCCAAGTAAGTATGGCGCCGTAATCATCGATGTTTTCCTGGATCATACTTGCTTTATCGACCATCATGTAAACAACGGCCATAGAAGTAGTTATCTCGCACGCAAAAAGAACGGGCAAAAAATACGCGTCAAGAAATTCCTGGCCGTTCCATGGAGCGTAAGTTATAATTTTTTTAGTTGCGGCAAAGTGGACATCGACAAAAACTTCTTCACTTCGCACAGTATTGAAATAAATATAGTATGCAAAAAACAGCGTTTGCAGGAACCAAACCCATGTTGTGAAATTTGACCAAAATTCAATTTCGCGGATAGTTTCAATAAAGAGCCAACTTATGCCAACAAAAACCCATACGCATACACAGGAAAAGTAAAGACTCATCTATAAACGTAGCCGTCTTTTTACATTTAATAGTGCCAACTTATAACAATGCCCCGAAAAGAAAAATCGTATACCTACAGCATTGGCGGCTCCACAAATAAGGCGAGTGGTTCTAAGAACACATTTTCTTTGTCTGCACTTTCGTTGTCTAAAAGTTCAGGGAATGACTCTTTGGGATTAGTGCCTCATTCTGGGATTCACGAATCAGGAAAACATAGTAAAAAATGTTCCGGCGCGTGCACTGAGTAAGTTTTTTAAAAATGCTGCAGGGTGTTTATTTACGGACAGCCGAGAATAAAAAGCACACAATACAACAGATATAGTTTATTTCAATTTTTCAGATGTGGCTTTTTAAAGTTCATGAATACGATCACGGAGGACAAATTCTGCGGTGGACGTTTCTGTTTGCAGCACCTATTATTTTCGAAGAATACGACCAAACAGATTTTTCCTTTATGCAATTATTTATTGGCGTACTTGTTCTTATACTTTCAACAAGCCTGGCTGACGCATTAACTTTTATCACGCGCAAAGATGTATTGAACGATTCAGATTGGGAAATCTATGGCCGGCTAATAAGTTTTGCAGCCGTCATCACTTATAACATCATGGTCGCCACGCAAATCTGGACCGGCTATATTGTTTCAAAACTTGTCATGACTATTTTCAGTCAACAGAACAGTCTTTTGGTTTTTAGTGTGTTTGCCGTTTCCCTCATTTTTCTTTTGGCTGTCGTAAAAAGTACTACCTGCCCGGTCCAGGATCTTCGATAATAAAATGATTAAGATTTTTCATATTTTATTTGTACTTCCCTATTAAGATTTACTTCCCGTTTAATTGTCCTTTTTTGATTTACCGTTACGACCTGGAACTCTGTAGTAAACACTGCGTACCTTAACAACATAACCTTTGCCGTCGTGGGGTTTAATTACAGAAGGTCGGAATAATTGTTTCTTTGGTGATATTTTTTTGCGTGTTTCCGCAATATCTTCGTCACCAGATTCACTGTCAGATTCCCATTTATCTTCGTCACCAGATTCACTGTCAGATTCCCATTTATCTTCGTCCAACGGCTTTTTAAAAAATTTCATTATTTTAGAAATCCAAGAAACATTTAAAGGCCGAGAATTCGTAAAAATGGTTTCCAAGGTATCCTTTTCTTCTTTTTCTTTGTACTTTGATAACACTGCGGCCATTTTTAAAGTCGACTGACATTTTATGATTGATATAAAATGCGGCATTGCCCAGTAAGGATATTCTGTCGGTATGTAACCAATTAATACTGGGGCTGTCCTTTGACGAGCTATATCATCATTTTGCCGAGGTTCATAGTTGATCATTACCGTTGGTGTGTATTGTTCTGTTTGTGACAATGAATTATAGCAATATAATTTGATATCGCGCTGCTCAAGGGTGGCAATTTTTCTTATAATTTTTATCGGATCTATAGTACGTAAAAGAAATAAGGGATCTGATGCATAATCATAAATTTCCATGTCAAGTGCCACATGGTTATTACACATTAATTCGTTCTTTATATCCACGTCATCGAATATTTTTTTGTTGAGACGCCCAATTGCATCTACCATATTTTTAATGGGGTCCGCTATTTCCTGGCATGACATTTTTGCAATAACGTATGTAGATACAACACAATGTTCATGCTTAATTATATGTTTGTCGATTTCGTTATATTTAATTATTTGTTTATCTCCTTCTTCTGATTTGTCACTTTTGCATAAATTAAAAACAATATCAACAGCGTCATTTAATGCATCTTCTTTTTTTTGCCATGGGTTGTCATCTACATAAATTGCGTACCTGGCATTTAAATTTACTATCGATAGCTCTTCTAATATTGTTTCCTTCATATCAGGCATGATTCCTTCTGGCATAACTGATTTCTGTTTTAACATTTTTTCTTTTGTCACTTCATTATCGGTTATCATTTCTGTTTTCCACCATTCATAATATTCATTGGCGTGATGTTTAAAAATTACATTTTGATGATTTGACGACGCATCCATGCAATAAATACCACTTAGTCGAAACTTTTTTTTATAAGTTGTAGTGTAGAAAGGAATAAGATTTCCGTCGGATGGAAGTTTGTGTACATGTACATAGCACCGTTCGTTCGTCGTTGATAATTTTGGATTTTTATTCTTTTGAAGCAATGAGTATGTGGCTGAATCGTCATTGTTAAAAAGCGACGTACCTTTTAATGATTCAATCACTTCTGTTAATGTATCTAGTTCTTTTAAATGTATATCTCCATTTAAATTACAATTTAGAAGCAGATTATTCTTAACCGCGGTTATATCAAAATTTTCAAAATCGTTATCTATTGTCTTCAGCAATTGACCAATTTTGAATCCCATACTACCAACATCTGGTGTTTTTAAAAGTTGAAGTGGAAACAACGGAAAGTGGCTCAATGTGCCGTATAATAACATCAATACATATGCGGATGACTGGACTTCTTCTTCTTTGTAATATATGGTACGGCGCGGATTTGGGAAATCTATAACACCATTGCACAATTTTTTTATATTTTTAACAATGTTAAAAGTAGCATAGGCCGAAAAAATCGAGAAAGCGCCGGAACTCATACTAGTTAAGAATTTTGTTCCATATTCAAACTCTTGCGAACAAAAATTAGTAATTCCTATCCAACCAGTATAATCTACCGATCTTGGCGTATTTAACGTTTCAGCAAATATGTACTTCAGAAAATGTTCTAATTCAATGGCAGGGTCAGCTGCAATAGCATTAAAAAATTTAACGATTGCACGCAACATCTTCTTTTGAAATTCTTCATCCAGCTCGGCCCATTTTGGATAATGGGTTGTTATATTTAATTCATTTTCTATTAACGCATAATTTTCATCTTTCATTGCATTGTACATTTTAAACATATTATCCGCGGTCAATTCTTGACCAATAATATGTATGCTTTTTGTTAAAAACCAAGTTATAATTTCGTTTTTGGCGGCTTGGGTAGCTAGTGCTGTAGTACCAAGATTATCAGCTACCAGAGGCACAATAGCAGTGGGGCCGGAATACGTCAATGCTGCTTGTACTGTTGTAGTTAAAATTTTAATTTGCGCATCAGATGGTGCCCATTTTTCAACCCAGCTGTTTATGTTGTTCATATTTTTCGATGCATAATGTGCATCCTTTATGTTATCCATAGTATATGCAGCATAAATAAGTGGGTCAATACGGGTTTTAAATGATGATACATAACCCCCAATAAAAAACTCAAGATAAGAGAATTTTTCCATATATAAATATTTGAAAAATTCGACATTTTCTTTAACGTATTGCTGGTAGTCATCTTTCCTAGCATGGTAGTTAGCTGTGACAGAATGATTTACAAATTTGGCTTGTTCGTTTTGTAATTGATCAGCGATGTCTGCTTTATTCATTCGTATAAATATTTCCGATAATTGTGTAGTGTTTAAATTGTGAACTGAGACAAAACAATTATCGTTTGGCCAAATTTTACTATGAGAAAGACGTGCCCACAAATTATTTTTAAAGTCTTTTTTTATAAGGAGTATTTGATTTCTATCTCCACTTATATATCGAGTGTCATTTGCCATTTTAAAAATGTTTAGGAAGTCTTTTGGACAGTCTGCCATATTAAAATCTGACAAAGGTACAATTGACTGCCATAGTTCTAAAAATGATACCAATTCGTCGTTTGTCAACTCTTGTATAAACTTTTCTAATAGACCTTTACTTTCTTGACGATCTAGTACTGCCGAAAAATCTAAAAAATGCATAAAAAATGGCGATGCAGTTTCAATGGTTGTAGCTACCGCATTTCCTGTAAGTGTGATCGCGTTTCTCGCATCATTAAAAGATAAAGGATATCCGAATGGCAGCCGAACGTTTAAAATCGATTCACTTGCTATATCTACCACAGTGCTATTTTTCGATATAAAATGCGTAGACGAAGGTAAGAAATTGTCATATATGACAACAAATCCTATCACCAAAATAGCACTTCCTATTTGTTTATAAATAAGTTTTGTTTTAGGAAATGTTCCGTGAATTTCATATGTTACTTTGCTAAACATCGATTGTAACTGCCCCAAAGACGAAATACTTGTAAATATCCAGCACGACATGTCCCATATTTTTTTAACTTTTTGTGAGAATTGGTTATCCTCATCTATCACAATATGTTTGTCAAATAGATGAGTCGATATTACTGTAAGCTCTGAATTTAGCGCGTTATTTTCCTTACTTGGGACTTTACTCTCATGTATCATCATGTTATTGACATCTGGTACGACATTTGATTTAATTTGTCTTTTTATATGGATATTTACATCATCGGGTATATAAATATTACCCGCGAGTAAATATTTTAAATGCCCATTCTTTAAAAATTGCGAAAGTGATGAAATTGTATTGGGTGGCTGAGGAGATTGAGAAAATCGGGGCGATATTGATGGAGGCGGTGTCAGTAGTGACATTTCTTTAATGCTGAGGTTGTGATTGTCAGACTACAAACATGGTAAATAGTCACACGGCGTAAAAAGGATTAAAACGAAACTATCATATTTGCGTAGCATAAGAACACACATCCATACAAAAATCTGTGCTCCAATATGGAAGAAGTGTTACACTACAATCCGCCTGAACGAATTTCAAATGTTCATTGGAATTTACAAATTGATAATAGACTAACTTTGTTTCAAGGAAGTCGTGTCATTAACGCAGAAATAGATGCATACAATAAACTTGTTGAATTAAATACTTTTGACACAGGCACACAATATATTTTTTCCGGTTGCCTTTTTAACGATGGTACAACTATTGCTACTTACGGTTACAAGGACGCACCAATAAATTTTTTTAGAGGATTTGGTTATTTCAGAGAATGGGATGATATTATAAAAATTTGGACTTTTGATAATTTGAATAATGTCTACATTCCGTTTGCAACGGTTGCAACAGGTGGTGGCACCATGATTTCTAAGTGTGCTGTTTCTTACGATGATAATTTTTTGGGGTATACGGCAAATTCAGTCTTGTATGTAATTTCAACAAAAGACTTTCAGACTCGGTTATTTGAAAAAAAAATATTGTCTGGCGCATTCGCATTTAGTCCGACTCAACCCATGGTGTGCTTCGTGGCAGAAAAAAATCAATCATGCTATGTCACGGTATATAATTATTTAACGAGGATCGACGTTTTTGAAAAAGAACTGCCTGTTTCTTCCTTGGAATCTTTGTCTTTCTCTAAAGATGGCAAACAAGTAGTTGGTTGTATGTCTGACAATGATGGTATGCTACAGACACGCGATGTATTTGTAGTTAATTTAACTACACACGTTGGTAAATTGTACGAAACGCCCATGTCGGGGTTTTATTCCATGAGTTTTAATGAAAAAGATGATCATATTATGGGCGAAGATACGTTTGATGGAAATGTTTATTTTGCGCCGGTTGATCAAGGCGCGGGAAAAAATCATGCCTTAAAAACCTCAAGCAATGATACACTACTTTTGAAAACTCCAAAACACCATAAAGGCAGGGCATCATACAGCAAACAGTGTACCTTTATTTCTTCGTTGGGTGATGTAGGACTTTTTATCTGGAAAAAAATAAAAAGGGCACGATCTGATAACGATGATGACGATTGGCAATCTAACAAATCTTTTCGTGCCCGTGGTCACATTGCAAATTATTTTGCTTTAAAAAATTAAACATCCAGCATTTTCATAGATTGCTGGAGTGACTGTGCCTCTTTTCGAAAGTCGTTTCCCAACTCAATAAGCATGGCTGCATCTTTTTCCAAATCAAGCAAATCGCCTATGCGTCGTCTTTGAATGCGTTCCATCACAACAAGCGGATACCTTAAAATATTGATCGCTTCTGCAATTTCAACACCTTTGTTACCCTCAATTGGAAGGCGGTGCACCTTTTCGTTAATCGTGCATGAGATATTATTGCGCTGCACAAGCACTAAACTGGCTTGACGCACCGCCGTTTGCAAAAAAAAAGTTTTTATCACCTCATCTTGGGCATGGATCCATTTGCTGACAGTTTTTTCAAGCAGCTGCACGCCGTCAGCTTTTGTATTTGAAAAAGTTGCGGCAAACGAGCCATCTTGCATGCGTTGCACAATATCCTCTATCTTGAACAAGATCTGTATATTCGCTGTGTATTGGGCAGAGATACAGCACTCGTAAAAAACAACCTCGATATACTTTTCGAGTTTTTGGAGTTCAGTTACCGGGACTAGTTCAACTAACTCATCAATCAGCCCCTTGTCGTTTTGAGCTGCACCGGCCGCTGATTTCGGTATGGAGCGTTTTCGTTTTTTTCCTTCAGCCATGGCGTTTTACAACCACCCGTTTGTGCAAGAAAAACGGTGCGTCCGCAAACCAGGTGTTGGGTTTGAATACCGCGGTCGTCGGATGATGGGAATTACCGAATTTTTGCGCCGCAGTTACTATCCGCTCTTCAACGCCACCCGCCGATCGTTTAAAGTTGCTGGCAAATCAAGCAAGAAAAAACACAGTAGTCTAGGAATGAGAATGGGCAGTATGGCTGATCACGCAATCACCGCTTACGTCAAAACAGGAAGTATTCGTAAAATGGCACAATGTCCTGCAGCGCGTCGACTAGCTGCTTTTCTGCACCGCAATAAATTAAAATTAGTTGACGCTCATGTTCTTGTGTGTGAACCAAAATATAATTTAGCTACAGAAATTGACGTGCTGTGTCATGGCGTGCACGGTCTTGTTGTCATTGAAAATAAAACAACCCTGCAAACGCTTGCTGAACACAAACGAACATATAAATTACCCGACCGGGACAATCCAGTTTTGTTGCATGGTTTGCGGTCACTATTAAACAACGAATACAACCACCACCAACTTCAACTCGCCGCCATGCTTATTATTTTACGAAACACTTATGGCATCAAAGCCACAGGCCATGTTCTTGTTGCAAGCACGGATGGGTTGTG
>Ga0209632_10001527_pt1 | contig 23322 bp, 20 predicted proteins | sample COG_10_FD_184754 | JGI IMG/M metagenome (GOLD analysis project Ga0209632, IMG submission 184754) | Pelagic Microbial community sample from North Sea - COGITO 998_met_10 (SPAdes) (version 2) | ecosystem: Environmental > Aquatic > Marine > Neritic zone/Coastal water | place: Helgoland, sampling... | reverse complement strand
GGGGTCCCTTTGAATTTCATCATCTGAATAACTAAACGTTTTCGGTCTTAAATCAGTAACAAATCTCAGCTCATCATAATCTTTCTCACCTTTTTTAGCCAAAGCATAATTGATGAGCTTCTGATCCACGACAACATGACTTGAATTGGAAGAATATTGGATAAAGCCCATACTAGAAATATCAATAAGCTGAGACTTACTTTGTCCTACTGTTTTCCTCAGCTTACTCGCTACCTTTCCAACGGGTAGTTGATAAGAATCCTCGCTAATACTAAGCTCTGCAATTGCCATAAGAGGATTTATATTTCCTATTCCAGAAAATTTATCAAAAATTCTTTCATCAAAATAATTCCAAGACTCTATATGAGCATAACGCTGTGATTGAGCTGTTCCAACTTCATAGGTGTACATGGGGAATGGTGTATTTAGCCTCCAAGATAATACTGGTGCGTCTACAAATATTTTAAAGAAATTATCAACAAACGGCACAGGGTTTGTGCCCTTTTTATCTGCAGTTATTTTGAGATTTTGTTGTTTCTCATTCCAATAAACAAGGGCTCCTTTAGTATACAATGAATCACCATTTTCGTAAAACATAGAAATATCAGCCTTCCTTGAAATGATTTGTTGTGGTGTCATTACAAAATTAAGCGACCTCAATTCAAAAAGTCTTTTGTCATTATATTTAAGAGTGACTTTAGCTAAATTATCCTCCACTCCTCGACCAATAAAACTAGCCCCCTCTAACGTAAATCCACCATCATAATCAATTTGATCACGTAAATCTGTAATCAGTAATCTTTTTTCAAAAGAGTTAAATATGGGACTTGATTCTCCTTCTTTTAAACTAAAAATGGTTTTATCTTCAAGTCTTCCAAGAATTGGCTTATCGAAATACGGGGTGGTTAGTTCAACCGTATCTATTTTTATTTTTGTTTCTTTGGCCAATACTGTATATCCTCTAATTTTAGCGAATGTCTCATTTTTTGGAAAACCTACCTTTTGCCATGTTATCTCTCCGCCTCTAGCCTTCCAAGTTTTTCTCGAAACATCATAATACCCGGAAGTGTTGTAGACAATAACACTATCTCTAGGGCCAGATTGGTAAACCATACATTTCAAATCTGTATTCTTAACGACCAATCTCAAAGTCTTATCATTTTCCCACTCAAGAATCCCTCCATCTATGACCCATCGGTAATCTGACTCTTTATAAAAACTTCTGTATTTAAATAAGCCCTCACTGAAACGTATGAAAGATTTTAATTCCACAGCTTCTGATTCCATCAAATAAGTATCATAATATGAATGCCATTGAGATATAAATGAAGATGGAAAAGAATTGTCTTGAGAATAATAAATCGCATATATATAACGTATTACGTCATCAGCCGAATAAGACTTTTTAAACATCTTATTACATGTTTCAACTAATCGGGTATATTCTGTTGAATTTAACTTTGAGGAATTTATAAATTTTGTGAAATCCCTTTTCACAAAATTAGAGAAGGATTCACTCTCAACGATTTTTGGAAGTTGTTTTAGGAATTTATCTTTTTCAATTGATAACTTTTGAGCTTGAACAGAACTCAATGCCATAAAAAAGAAAGAAAACAATAATAACTTCATAAACTTATTTTTGTAAAATGAGCATTGCCCATTCATCCTTTGTATTCGCAGACTTGTGTTTTAAACCTATCGACTCAGCAAGTATTCTTAGCTCATTAATATCTGTAGAGAAAAAGCCACTTAAATATAACAATCCATTTTTATTTAAAGACATAAAGTATTGCTTCAAATGACTCTTTAAAATATTTTTATTAATGTTGGCAAAAATGACATCAAATTTCTTGCCAGCGATAAGATCAACGTCTCCACAAGATGAAATAATATGATCACAATTATTGGCAATGCAATTTTCAATGCAATTTTCAACAGACCATGCCTCAATATCAATTGCTGTAATATCCGCACAACCTTGTTTCTCACATAGGATGGCTAAAACACCTGTTCCGGCACCCATATCTAAGATCTTTTTCTCTCTTAAATCAAGTTGCAAAATGGCTTCACACATCAAATATGTCGTTTGGTGATGACCTGTTCCAAAAGACATCTTTGGTTGAATAACGATGGTGCGTTTAAACTTTTCATTCCTTTCATGAAAAGGTGCTATTATACAAAGTTCTTCATTTATCTCGACAGGAGAAAAGTTAGATTCCCAACTGGCATTCCAATTTTTATGCTTTATAATGTTCTTTACGAAAGCTATTTCTACCCCTTTTCCATCAAAAGAATCCAATGTTTGTTGAAAATCTTCTTGCACAAATTCACTCTCCGAAATAAATGCGTTTAACACAGCATCTTTCTCATAAAAACCATGAAAATTTATTTCAGAAAGATAAGCCATTAATATGTCCGACCAAGGATCAAAAGGCTCTATATTAAATTGGAATTCTAAATGATTCATTTAATCGAGTCAACTATTTTCAGAAATGAATCAACCTTCAAAGACGCTCCACCTATGAGTCCCCCATCAATATTGGGACAGTTGAATAATTCATTGGCATTATTTTCGTTGCAACTCCCTCCGTATAAAATTGAAATTTCACTTGCCAATTCTTTAGAGGAAGAATCGATTAAAATTCTTCTTATAAAAGCATGCATTTCTTCAGCTTGACCTAGAGTTGCAGTTAATCCCGTCCCAATCGCCCAGATCGGTTCATATGCAATAGAAATTGCATTCAACTCATCATTTGTAAGCGATTTTAAAATTTCTAATTGAGATTGTATTTTCTCTAAATGACTCCCCTCTTCTCGCTCTTGCAATGTTTCACCACAACAATAAATAATTTTTAAATTGGCATCAAGCGCACTCCTCATTTTTTTGGATAATAACTCATTCGATTCGTCAAATAGCTCTCTTCTTTCACTGTGACCAATTAAAACGTAATTACACCCTATGTTTTTTAACTGAAACGGACTGATTTCTCCTGTAAATGCACCTTTTTCTTCAAAATAAAAGTTTTGTGCCCCTACTTCGATTAGAGGATGATTTGAAATCAAATCAGAAATATAAATACTAGGAGGAAAAACAACAATCTCAGTTTCTTTATGTGCTGACAATCCCTTCTTCACCCCATTAAACAAGGAGATGGCTTCCTCCCTCATCAGGTTCATTTTCCAATTTGCAGCTATAATTTTTTTTGCCATTAATATTCTCGTTTTATTTCTTGAAGTAATTTGTTTGCATTAAATTCATTATCTGCACTACCATCAAAGAAAATTCTTTCTTTTCCTTCATATAAATATAACACTCCTGGGAAATCTTTTTCACCCCAAAACAAAGGAACAAAATCCTCAATCGACAAAACTTTATAACTGTATTCTTTCCCGATGAATTTGAAGTAATCGGCTATCTCTGTTTCAGACCCGTTATCCGATTCATCCATAAACAAAACTCTCACTTCAGGAACTAACCCAGGATACTTTTTACTTAGCGCATTTATTTGTTTTCCCGTTTCCATACAATGCTCACAGGTGGGTGAGAAAAAGCACAGGAGTTTATTACCTTGAGCAATATCATCAAAGTACTTGGTGTAAACCGATTCCTTTGCGGTGGTATTTGATCCGGAAATCACAGAAGATCCTTGTGGCAACAGAACAAACATCAATAATGACGATGATAAACCTATAATAAATAAGGGATTTAACTTCTTTACAGATTCCAAATGATCTTTAAATACAGTGAGAGGAAGTATCAATAAACCGATAGTCAAAATATTTTTTATCATCGCCTCCAAAGGAGTCATGGGAATTAATTCTCCAAAACAACCACAATTACTTGCATCGCCGTTAAATACTTGTACTAGTAAATGAATTGAAAAAACAGATAACAAAGCAATGGTTGCGGGGATAACTATTTTCTTTAAATAGTAAGGTAAAAGCATCAATATGGCTATCGACAGCTCAAAACCAATTAATAATCTTGAAACCACTTTCGCTGTTCCCCCTTCAATGCCAACTGCACCTAAATATTTAGCTTCAAATGCGGCTATACCCATTACTGGAGATGGGTAAAGCTTTGCCAAAGCAGATAAAACAAAGAGCGCAGACACCAAAATTCTAATGCCCCAAACTACTTGTCTTTTTGATTGATTAGTCATGTTTTTATTTTTGAAATTAGTCTATTTACACATTCCCTTTAAACTTTTAACAGTTATTTAACCCTGAAGCTCGAGATGAATTAATGCAAAAACTGCATAATTTAGCATATCAAAATAATTACCCTCAACACCCTCACTCGCAATAGTCTTTCCCGAATTGTCTTCGATTTTTTTTATCCTTAATATCTTTGTTAAGATTAAATCCGTTAATGAACTTACACGCATATCTCTCCATGCTTCACCGTAATCATGGTTCTTACTTTCCATTAACTCAAATGCTTCTTTAAAAATTGAGTCATACCATTCTAAAGCCTGATCACTGGATAAATCTTCTTCTTCAAAATCAAACTTGTGTCTTAATTGAACTACAGCCATTGCACAGTAATTTACAATGGAAGAAAAGGCATCCTCAAAACTCTCACCAACCTTATTCTCTCCTGTATCCTGTATCGTTCGAATTCTATTCGCCTTGATGAAAATTTGATCTGTCAGAGAACTGGGTCTTAATATTCGCCATGATGTGCCGTAATCAATTGTTTTATTTCTGAATATTTCTCTACAAACATTCATTACTTTTGTATATTGTTGTGTTGTTGTTTTCATTAATCAGAAATGTATATTGATCAAAAAATCTATAAAGCCCAAAGCATAAATGTAAAAGGAAAGCTTTTCCATTTTGATGAACCAAAGATAATGGGAATTATTAATTTAAGTTACGATTCTTTCTATGAAAATGACTCAGGTTCTTCGGCTAAAGATCTACTAACAAAAATTCAATTTTTTATAGATAACGGTGCAGAAATAATAGATATTGGAGGAGCATCTACCAAACCAGGCTCGAAATCACCAAGTGTTAAAGAAGAAATAAATCGAGTTATACCAATAATAAAAAAAATTCGCCCAAAATTTCCAGATATAATCATTTCCGTTGATACTGTTAGGTCAAGTGTAGCAGAAGAGGCTCTTTTTAGTGGAGCAGATATAATAAATGATGTGAGTGGTGGATATGGTGATAAGAAAATGTTTGAAATATTAAAAAAATATCGTTGTCCTTATATTCTAACTCATAATATTAAAAAAAGTATAAACAATGACAAACTGGAAAGTGAAAGTGTGATTAAAGACGTGATACGTTTTTTCTCTAAAAAAATTAAAGAATTAAAGTCATATGGAGTTTATGATATTATTATTGACCCAGGGTTTGGGTTTTCAAAAAGCTTAGAGCAAAATTATGAGCTTATAAATTATTTTGAAATGCTACATGTCCTACACACTCCTATACTTGTCGGGATTTCAAGAAAATCTATGATTTATGACACGATAAAATCAAAGCCTAATGATTCGCTAATCGGGACCAGTATCATACATTCCTTTTTGATTTCAAGAAACGCATCTGTATTCCGTGTCCACGATGTAAAAGAAATGAAAGAGGTTAAAATGTTATGGAAGGCGTCATATTATTAATAATGCTTCTTTATATTGAAACTTTTTTACTTACTTTCGTAGAAATAATTTGTAAATTTAAGCCTATGAGGTGTATTGCCTTCTTTATTTCATTATCATTTAGTTTATTGACATTTGGTCAGTCACCTACCGCTAATTTCTCAATGTCTGCAAGTCTCTTATGCCAGGGCGAATGTATTACATTGACAAACAATTCTACTGGCAGCCCTATTAATTTTGAATGGACATTTCAAAATGGAACACCAGAAACCTACAATGGAGCGAATCCCGGTCCGGTTTGCTTTAATACACCAGGAACTTATACCATTACCTTAACAGTATCTAATACTTTTGGATCAAATCAAACTGCACAAAGCGTTGATGTTGGTGCAACACCATCTGTCGAGGCAACGCTATCAGACACAACTAATGGTGCTTATGTCGAGATTCCTGACACTACAATATTCATGTACCAAGAAGCATATTTATTCGCGTCTGGAACACCTCCAGGAGGAAATATGATGTGGTACCCAAGCGGAGTTGCCTCAGAAGCTGTATCACCTGAGTCAAATGATTCATTGACGGTTACACCATTTTATGATACCTATTATGTTGCATCATACACTACACCTGAAGGATGCACTTCATATGATACTGTTTTCGTGTCTGTTGTTTTTCAAGATTCAGTAATGGTTGTTCTCCCCAATTCCTTTTCACCAAATGAAGATGGTGAAAACGATGTGTTTAGAGTATTGACCAATGTTGATGCTGATCAAAACTTTAATAACGGTTTTAAAGAAGGTGGAGCTATTGTGGAGGTTGATTTTAGAATTTACAATCGATATGGTGAAATGGTTTTTAGAACCACTGACCCCCATGAAGGTTGGGATGGGAATTTCAAAGGCAAACCTGTAAACCCTGCCACTTATTCTTATTTATTAGAGTATCGTCTCATTAACGGCGTTTCAAAGTTATTGAAAGGAAACGTAACCTTATTTAGATAGTTATCATGAAAAAAATTGCATTTGTTATAATTCTACTAGGAGCCAATCAAGTTTTTGCACAGCAAGATAAGTCCATGAGTATGTGGTCACAATCTCCAATGATGTATAATGCTGGATCCGTTGCTACAGGAGAAGAAGATTACAGCTTTTTCACCAACTTTAGATATCAATGGTTTACGGTTGGAGAAAAACCAATGAGAACCAATATTTTAAATGCGAGCTTTAAGATTCCAGATGGCTTTTTAGGATCAAACAACTTTGGTATAGGTATCAATGCCATTAATGATCAAACCGGTGATATTGGTCTTACGACAACGGCTGTATCTATACCTATTAATTATACCATGTCATTGGATAGAAGAAATAAGCTATCCGTCGGTATTTCTCCTGGATTTTATCAACAAGGATACGATGCCTCATTAATGACTTGGGAAAACCAGTGGACAGGAGGAGGTTTTAACACGGGAATCAACAACGAGCCTTCTCTTAATGCGGATGCCTCTTATGCTACAATTGACATTAGCACCGGTGTGTTTTATCAACATACCTTACGTAACAAGACATTACTTTATGGTGGTATTGGATTGAATCATTTAACCAAACAAAAAATTAATTTTTCTTTTCTTGGAGATCGCATATATATGCAAACGGTAGCGCATTTTGGTGCAAACATTTTCACAAGAAAAAGAGATTTGAGAATACAACCTCAATTGATGTATTTTAGGACTGGACCAAGCTCTAATTTAATTGGAGGTATTTCATTGGAACATGTGCTAAAAGAGGGGTCAACGATTACCAGTATTAATAAAACAGTTACTGTGAATTATGGTTTTTACTACAGACACAAAGACGCTCTAGTGACTACATTTGGTTTTAAAATTAAAGGATTCAGAATGGGTATATCTTTCGATGCCAACCTTTCTTATTTCAATCAAGCCACTAACAGTCTTGGAGCATTTGAAATATATTTAAAGACTTTACATCTTTACAAGACTTCTAATAAAAGAGATAAAATACTCTAAACTATTCCTCCCGTGTGAATGAAGAGCATCCTGTTTCCATTCAAGGAATTTTTTTTGATGTACTCTATCATTGCAAAAAGAGCTTTCCCTGTGTAGGTTTGTTCTATTTGAAAATTACTAGTCTTATTGAAATCAATCACAAATTGATCTAGAATATTATTGGCTTTACCGTATCCACCAAAATGATACTGATCCAAAACAATAACCATAGATAAATCTACAGGTAAATTGAAGTTTTTTGCCAGTTTTTTCATTTCGCCAATCGAATCAAATCCTTTTAAGACAGGGACAACTATGAGTTTTGTTTTTGGATTTAGACTCGTTAATACACCTAAGCTAGTTGTTGTAGTACCTTGAGCTATTACCACATAATCATAATTATTATCGGTTTCGTCCATTATTTCTTGACATCCCATAACCCCTTCCCTATTTGCTCCACCTTCGGGTACATTCCAAACAGAATGATTCAACGGATCAATACCGCTTGAATATTTTAACTCTTTGAAGTCATCACGAGATAAAAAAATAAGTTCCATATTTAAATCATGGCATCTCTGCAGAATATGATTTGAAGTATAGTTGAGTTCATTCCCTCGAACGAAAGCCCTTGTTTGGAGATTCATTTCTTTCCCTAATGCAGCTGTTGCTAATAAATGGTTTGAATATGCACCACCATATGTACTTATTATGTTACAATTATTCTCTAAGGCTCTAATCACATTCCATTTTAATTTCCTCCATTTGTTGCCTGAAACCTGATTGTGAATTAAATCATCGCGCTTTACAAACAATTTATTAAAATCGTTGTTTAATTTGGTAGTATGGAAACGATGCAATTTTGACAATTGTGCTCGTTTATCAAAGTTTGTTATTAAATTAAATTCCATGAAAGAAGATTTCTCTATGTTTTCAAAGTTAAAGAAAATGGAAAAAAAAGATTATTACCTAAACAAAGATGGGTATATTATTTTTACTGAGGAATACCATTTGAAAAGAGGCTATTGCTGTCAAAATAATTGCAAACACTGCCCTTATACCATCAAAACAAAAAAAACAGGTTAAACTATTCTACTCTGACTCCATTTTCAGGTACTTTTGCTTGAAACTTTGATAAAACACGCTTAATAGAAAGAATATCTTTCTCCACATCTCCAGTAGGCTCAAACAAACTATGAAAACCACCTGTTTTAGTCGCATAATCAACATATGCTATATAAATGGGTACTTTAGATTCAATCGCGACATAATAGAATCCTTTTTTCCAATTTGGGTTATACTTTCTCGTTCCTTCAGGCGTAAAAACCAAAAAAAGCTCATCACTTTCTGAAAAAAGCTCTTTTGTGCGCAAAGTAATGTTGTTTTTCTTCTTACGATCTACGGGTATCCCTCCCATTTTTTTAAGAAAGAAACCTAAAGGAAAAAAGAAAGACTCTTTTTTAATTAGATAATTTGCTTTTATCCCATATGACATAAACGCCATTTTACCCAAAATGAAATCCCAGTTCGAAGTATGTGGCCCCATAACGACTACACATTTCTTGATTCCACTTGGTGAATGCTTATCTATCTTCCACCCGAACACCTTAAACAAAAAACGAACAATCCATCTCATAGCCAAAAATAATTAATTCAAATAAATTATATCTTTATAATATGGTTAAAAACGTTCGCGAAACCATTTTGTTGATGATTCTTTTTGTTTTCGTCATTCTTATTGTTCAGTTTACCGGAATTAGCACGATAAAAGTGAAAAGTAGCATCGAAGTCCCTGAAACGTGTAATTTACTCGTACGTATAGATCTTAAAGGTTTATCAAAAAAAATACTTTTAAGTGAATTATATAGCCATCGTGCTTCTGAGTTATTTAAAGATATATATGAACTCGGGGAATTAGATGATGAATTTGAAAAAGACAGCAAAAATCCTTTTATAGAGTTTTCAGACAACTTAAATAGCATCAGTGAGCCATTAGAAGTGTTGTCTATTAATATTGGTGGAAAAGAAGGCGTATTTCTTAGAACATTAAGTCAACACAAAACAACTAATTACTCGCTATATAGTTCAAACAACAATTATTTATATGTTCAATTATACGGACCTACATTTAAAAGACAAGAAATATTATCTGCGATTAATTCGTCACACAAATATAAATTATCCAAAGCGCCGAATTCAGATATTCAAATCTATGAAAAAACCAATAATGACCTTGATTTAAAAGGATATGTCAACACATCAAGTAAAAACATCATGCTTCACATTCTCCATAAAAGTGAAAACCAATTAAACGAAAAGATTAAAGCTAAAGGATTACACTTTTATTCTGGAGCAAATCACCTCTCCGCAATAAATTCGATGAAGTCTTTGAAAAATAAAATGAAAAACATTTCAATTAATTATTTTGGATTGAACTCATACGGCAACCCCGTTTTGTTTCCAAATACGGATATGTTATTCGAATTTGAGGATTCTGTCAACATCGATGATTTATCTTCTTTAATGAAATCTTCATTCAAGAGTTCACTTATTTCAGTATTAAGTGAGTCGAAAGATTCAGGAACAATAAAGTTTGATGACGTTGATTTAACCTATAAACTCTTCAATTCTAACAGTATTTATATAAGTACAAATAACAGAACAATGGAATTGACAGAAACATCTGGCTCAATTGAATTGGGTGGTGATTTATCGCAACTTCTAAGGCTAAATGATAAAGGATGGAAGGGTATTCTTGCGAATGAAATGATAACTGGTATACCTATTCTTAACGAATTAAGAATGTTTCTTACTCAATTGCATCCTACAACAACACATTCTGAGAATGAATCCATTATCACCCTCAAACTTGAGGGTAATCAATCCATTTATTCTTATCTGTTTTCAATGCTTGGTAAACTCTGAAATTAATACCCTAAAAAAAGGCCAATTTTCATTGGCCCTTAAATACAAACACAAAAAATCAATTAGGCTTTTTCTGTCATGGATACCTCAGCACTTTTTACAGTTTTAACAATTCGCGCTGCGATTTTATATGGATCTCCATTAGACGCAGGGCGCCTGTCCTCTAACCATCCTTTCCAACCGTTTTCAACGGTCATAATTGGAATGCGTATTGATGCTCCTCTATCAGAAACACCATAACTAAAATCATTTATTGATGCAGTTTCATGTAAACCAGTTAACCTTTGATTATTAAAAGCGCCATAAACCGTAATATGCTCTTTGGTTACAGGTCTAAACGCTTCGCATATTCTCTCATAAATTTCTTTAGAACCACAGGTTCTTAGTGTAGAGTTAGAAAAGTTTGCATGCATACCAGACCCATTCCAATCACCTTTAATCGGTTTTGGATGGTACTCAATATAATAACCATATTGTTCCGTTAGACGATCCAATAGATATCTTGCAATCCAAATCTCATCTCCAGCTATTTTTGCTCCTTTAGCGAAGAGCTGAAATTCCCATTGCCCACTAGCAACTTCTTGATTGATTCCTTCAAAATTAAGACCGGCTTCAATGCACAAATCAGCATGCTCTTCTACAAAATCTCTACCATGTGTATTACGTCCTCCTACTGAACAATAATACAATCCTTGAGGGCCTGGGAATCCTCCTCGAGGAAATCCTAATGGAAGCTCGGTTGATCTGTCCATAATAAAATACTCTTGCTCAAAACCAAACCAAAAGTCATTATCGTCATCATCAATAGTCGCTCTGCAATTCGACTCATGATTCGATCCATCAGAATTTAAAACCTCTGTCATAACCAAATAACCATTTGATCTAGCCGGGTCAGGATAAATTGCAACTGGTTTCAATAAACAATCCGAAGAATCACCCATTGCTTGTTTGGTAGAACTACCGTCAAAAGACCACATTGGACAATCTTCAATTTTACCTGAGAAATCGTTAATAACTTTCGTTTTACTCCTCATGTTTTGAGTTGGTTGATACCCATCTAACCAAATGTATTCCAGTTTACTTTTTGCCATTAGCTCTAAAAATTATTTATTTTAATTTAAAATTACTACGGAGTAGAAAAAAGCTGAAGTTATAGCTGAATTTACTGAAAATAAACAATTGTCTGAATTTCAATTAAACTACTCTTCACTCTCCGTTGAACAAAGATACATTATATTAAAAAATGGAAGTTTCAATCGATGTTTTTTTTTATTAACAAATAAATGAAAATTGGTTCAAAAAAAATCAAATTCAGAACCAAATAAAACCAATCAAGTTCATTATTTTTAATTGATGACAAAAGAAGAGATCAAATACAAATTGCAACATTATGTTTTCGGAGAGAAACTATGGGATGAATTTGCGCCGTATAGAAACAACCAGGTTCCCAATCATTCAAATACCAAAAACTCTTCAGTAGCGCTCCATATTATGCTAATTAAAGGTCAAATTCAACTTATACTGATTGAACGATCAAAATACAGAGGCACACATAGCCAACAAATTGCATTTCCTGGTGGAAAACAAGATCAAAACGATAATAATCGAGAATATACTGCTCGAAGGGAGAGCTTCGAAGAGATTGGGATTGACATGAACTCGGGTGAATTAATTGGAGAACTTACGGAAATTTATATTCCTGTATCTGGATTTAAAGTAAAACCCTATGTTTTCTTTCATTATGAATTTCCTGAATTCAAAAGGAACAAAAGAGAAGTGAATAGCATATTGAATTGTAAGCTTAGCGAAATCGATACACAATCCAAAAAATCTTTTGAGGACATTCGTGTCAACGAAACGCTGATATTAAAGGACGTTCCTGGTATCAAGTATGACAAACATTTTATATGGGGGGCTACTGCACTAATCCTTCATGAATTCAATACAGCAATGAAATATTTGTAAATCAAAAAGAGGAACAAACCGTAACTTGTTCCTCTTTCTGCTAAACCATGCTAAAACTATAAAACTCAAAAATTACAACTATGAAATGTAATTTTCGATGCAAAGATAATTAGGAATTTTACATATCAAACTATTTATTGAAAAAAAAATGTTAAAATTTTAAAGCTCTTGTCATTTCTCTTTTTCCAGGAGGCCCGGGAATTGATTCTACCTTTAAACCCAATTCTTTCAAATCTCTTTTTAATTGGCCTTTTGCACTATAGGTTACGAATACCCCGTTATCATTTAAGCTGTTATACATGTTTTTGAGCACATGTATTTCCCATAGTTCCCCTTGAACATTTGGACCAAAAGCATCAAAGTAGATAATATCAAATTTATGGTTTGGATGATATTCTTGAATCCTACTTTCAATTTTATGTAAAGTAAAGTATGAATGAATCTTTGATTCATTATGCCATGTAGAAGAAATTATTTTCGCAAAGTAATCTATTGACTCCTTCTCTTCTAGTACTTGAGGATAATTCAAGGATTCATTTAGTTTCATGTCAATGGGAAAACATTCGATACCAGTATAATGAACCTCAACGTTTGCTTTGTTACTCCATAAAGCGGTCAATAAGGCATTTAATCCTGTACCAAAACCAACCTCCAAAACCTTTATTGGTGATTTAAATAGGGACTTTATTCCACTCTCAATAAAAACATGCCTTGATTCTTGAATGGCACCATGAATAGAGTGGTAGTGTTCGTCTAAATGTGGTACATATAGCGTATGGGAACCATCAGAAGTCGTTTTTATTTCTCGTTTCAATATTATTATTTTTTACGTGCGATTAATAAGCCATCTCTTACAGGAAGCAAAACCACTTCAAATCTGGGGTCTTTTGACAAAGTATCATTGAAAACTCTTAAAGCCAATGTATCCTCGTCTAAGTGATCTTTTTCCACAACTTTTCCCGACCATAATACATTATCCGCAATGATATAACCACCAGATTTTACCGATGCAACTACCATGTTGAAATATTTAGTATAATTTTTTTTGTCGGCATCAATAAATACGATGTCCCAACTTTCATTGAGTCTAGGAATCAGGTTTAAAGCATCTCCAATAATCAAATCAATTTGTTGATTGTATTTCGATTCCAAAAAATATTGCCTCACACGGTCCTCTAGTTCTTCATTAATGTCAATAGTGTAAAGTTTCCCATCTTCCGTAAGACCTTCAGCCAAACATATCGCAGAATATCCTGTGTATGTTCCGATTTCCAAAATCCTGTACGGAGAAATCATCTTTGACAACATACTAAGTATTCTTCCTTGAAAATGACCACTCAACATTCTGGGCCGAAGCACCTCTAAATGGGTTTCTCTATCTATTTTATTCAATAATTCGCTTTCCTTAGTGGTATGTAGCATAGAGTATTCTTCTACTCTTTCTTCAATAAAATTCATAATAATAATTTAATCGAAAATATATATTTATTCACAATAAATATATAAAGTTGAATAAATGAATTCCGCATAAAGAAAAGGTAGTTAATCATTGAACAATAAATTCTAACTTTACCACGCAAATTACAACGTATAAAATGACGATTTCGGAGATTCGTAAAAGGTTCTATAAATATTTTGAAGAAAAGGGACATGTAATTGTTCCATCTGCCCCTATGGTCGTGAAAGATGATCCTACCCTAATGTTTATTAACGCAGGGATGAATCAATTCAAAGACTACTTTTTGGGTAACGAAATTCCTAAAAACAGACGTGTTGCAAATTCACAAAAATGTTTAAGGGTATCAGGAAAACATAATGACCTTGAAGAAGTAGGTGTTGATACCTACCATCATACGATGTTCGAAATGCTTGGAAATTGGTCTTTTGGTGACTACTTTAAAGACCAAGCTATTGATTGGGCTTGGGACCTCCTCACTGAGGTTTACAAATTACCGGAGGATAGATTGTATGTTACCGTATTTGAAGGAGATGTATCTGATAACTTAATAATTGATCAAGAAAGTATAGAAATATGGAAAAAGCATGTTTCTGAAGAACGCATAATTCCTGCATCCAAAAAAGATAACTTTTGGGAGATGGGTGAAATTGGACCTTGTGGACCTTGTACTGAAATTCATATTGATCTGCGAAGTGATGAAGAAAGAAATAAAATTGATGGTAAATCACTTGTAAATAAAGATCACCCGCAGGTCATTGAAATATGGAATATTGTTTTTATTCAGTTCAATCGTAATTCAGACAAATCTCTAGTTAACCTACCTGAAACCCATGTAGATACTGGGATGGGGATTGAAAGACTAGCGATGGCTCTTCAAAGTAAAACATCAAATTATGATACCGACCTTTTTCAATGTTTAATTCAAAAGATTGAAGAAATTTCAGGTATACCGTATGGAAAAGAAGAAACAACAGATATTGCTTTAAGGGTGATTTCAGATCACATACGAGCCATTGCGTTTTCAATTTCTGATGGTCAACTTCCTTCTAATAATGGCGCAGGATACGTGATTCGAAGGATTTTACGAAGAGCCTTGAAATATGCATATCAAAACCTAAATATTAAAACGCCATTTCTTGGGGTGTTGGTTTCTGTCCTCGCTAAGGAAATGGGTGATGCCTATCCGGAGCTCATTCAGCAACAGAAACTAATTAGCAAAGTAATTGAAGAGGAAGAAATTAGCTTTTACAGAACATTAGAGCACGGCATAAAAAGACTCGAGCAGATCATTGAAGATTCTAAGAAAGCTGAGCAGCAAAAACTCGAAGGAAGAGCCGTATTCGAACTTTATGATACCTATGGCTTCCCTGTAGATTTGACCTCCTTATTGGCTAAGGAAAATCAAATGGATATTGATTTAGAAGGTTTTAACGCCCATTTACAAGACCAAAAAAACAGGTCTAGAAATGCAGGTACCATTGAAACTGACGACTGGGTTCAGCTGGGTAAAGATTCTATTTCTGAATTCATTGGATATGATCAGATCGAAGCTCAAATTTCAATAGTTAAATACAGAAAAGTTGTTCAAAAAGGAAAAACGATTTTCCAATTGGTCTTCGATAAAACACCCTTTTATCCCGAAGGAGGTGGACAAGTTGGAGATTCTGGATGGATTCAAAGTGGCGAAAACAAAACCAGCATATTTGACACGAAAAAAGAAAACAATTTAATTGTGCATTTCGTTAGTGAATTACCGCAAACATTAGACGCCCAGTTCAATGCCTCTATAAACATTGAGAAACGACTAAATACTGCACGAAATCATTCCGCCACTCACCTACTTCACTATGCCTTAAGATCTGTTTTAGGGACACATGTTGAGCAAAAAGGTTCATTGGTGAATTCAAAGCAATTACGTTTTGATTTTTCTCATTTCTCAAAGGTTACCGACGACCAACTTAATGAAATCGAAAGTATAGTTATTAGCACAATTGAAAAAAACATTGAACTGAATGAAAAGAGAAATATTCCAATAGCTGAAGCAAAAACAATGGGGGCCATGGCCCTTTTTGGTGAAAAATATGGTGAATCTGTTCGTGTTATTCAATTTGAAAACTCTGTGGAGCTATGTGGTGGTATACACATTAATTCTACAACTGATATTGGCTTATTCAAAATCACAAGTGAGTCTGCTGTAGCGGCAGGCATTCGTAGGATTGAAGCTATTTCCGGAGAATCTGCTCAGCAATACTTTCGAGACAGAACAGCCACATTAGAGAGTATTTCTAGTATGCTCAAAAAGCCTAAAAATATTGAAAAATCAGTAATTGATCTTATAGATAAGAATAGCGAACTCACAAAGCAAATTGAATTATTAAACAAAGAAAAGGCTGCTTTGGTAAAAAAAGAACTCAAGCAAAAAATCATTGAAATTAATGGTTTAAATTTTTTAGGTGAAAAAGTGAATTTAAATACTGCTTCAATAAAAGATGTATTGTTTCAACTAAAAGGAGAACAAAAAAACTTTGTTGGAATACTTGCTAATGCAGAACTTAACAAATGTGGTCTTAGCGTTATACTATCTGAAAATCTTATTGAAGACAAAAACCTAAATGCGTCTAAAATCATAAAAGAAATAAGTCATCACATTCGTGGTGGTGGTGGTGGACAAGCCTTTTTTGCAACAGCTGGTGGTAAGGACCAAAATGGCATTGCAACAGCGATTGAAGAGCTTAAGGCTATGCTCTAAATTTACCTTTCAAATAATTCAAACCATTTTTAATATATGCTTTAGATTCTGGCTCAAGATTGAATACAAAGATTGGCGTAAAGAATAAACTTAAAACCAAAACAATCTGAAAAGACATTTGAATGATTCCATTTTCAAAAAGACCTGAAAATATATTCCCTAAGTAGAGTACTCCAAGAGCAATCACAATTATGGGGACTTGACGAATTGTAAAAGGGTTTAAATTAAATGCAAAATACACAAATAATAACCGCCCTGTATTATAAAAAACCAAGGCTGATCCTGTAGAAATTGCAGCTCCAGTAATCCCATATATCGGAATCAAATACAAATTAAGAGCATAGACCGATAATATTAAGATTACAGTGAAAATCAAATCATACAGTTATGTATGATTGAAATTAAGTGATATTAAATTTGTAATTTACGTGCTTGTGAAGAAAGTACTGATTATCACATATTATTGGCCTCCTAGCGGGGGAAGCGGTGTTCAACGATGGCTTAAATATGTCAAATACCTCAAGGACTTTGGTGTTGAACCCATTGTCCTTACGGTTGACCCTTTAGATGCCGCATATCCGAATATTGACCCCAGTCTAAAAAAAGACGTCCCCAAGGATATAGAAATCCATTTTGCCCGCGCAAAAAGCCCATTAAACCTATATAAAAAAGTTACAAAAAAACCCATACCCAAAAGTGGCTTTGCTGGTGAATCAAAACCCAATATTTTAGATACCGTTTTTAGATTTATTAGAGGTAATTTTTATATTCCAGATGCTAGAAAAGGATGGAATAAATCGGCTTACAGAGTTGCAAAAGAAATTATTATTAAAAACAAGATTGATACAATAATCACAAGTTCACCTCCTCATTCTACTCAGCTATTGGGATTAAAATTAAAACAAGACTTGAAAGTCAAGTGGATTTGTGATCTCCGAGACCCGTGGACTGGTCTATTCTATAATAATGACCTACATCAAACGTTTATTGCTAAAAGAATAGATAAAAAGCATGAAAAAAACTGTCTTGAATCAGCAAATGAACTTATAGTCGTTAGTAAAACCATGTCAAATCAATTGGTTAAGAGCTATAATGAAATAGCCTCTAAATTGAATATTCTCCCCAACGGATATGACCCTAATGACTTTAAACAAGTCAAAGAAATCACAACCGATAATAAATACATAAGTTATATCGGAAGTTTAGGTGAAATCTATCCTGTAGAAAAGTTTATTAAAGCGTTTAAAAACCTTTGTTTAAAAGAGCCCGATTGGAAACTAAGATTTGTTGGAAATATTTCTGATTCAACCAAAAGTATTGTCAAAAAAAACGAGCTAGAAGCTTCTGTGGAATTCATATCATACAGACCACATAACGAGGCCATTGAACTTATGGTAAACTCTCATGTTTTACTTTTAATTATTCCAAAGCTAGAAGAAAACAAAGGGATACTAACAGGAAAGCTATTCGAATATATCGCAAGTGGCACTCCCATAATTCTAATCGGTCCTCCAGACGGCGATGCTGCCGCTATCCTTTCAGAATTTAAAAACGTTAAAATCATTGATTATTCTGAGGATATTGATTTGAGCCAAATCACAGAAGAAATCGTTCAGAAAAAATCAGACCCATCACTTTTTATTAAGTACTCACGAGTTGAGCAAACAAAAAAAATAGCCGAACTTACAAAAGCAAATAATCTTGGTTAACCAAGAATCCAACTCAAAACATATTAACTATCTTTACTCACGAAAAGGACTGATGTAAATAATATTGCACAAATGCACTGAATCTTTTATATGGAAACAAAAGAAAATGTTAAAAAATTTTATGACGATTACATTCCTCGTCAAAAAAAACATGGAGTAACTCCACGGCATCACTTTATTCTTAAACGATTAAAACAATATGGTCTAAAATCAAATTCCAAGGTATTAGAAATTGGATGTGGGATTGGAACCCTAAGTTCCATAATCATAAAAGAGCTAAATAATGGATTTTTCTTAGGATGTGACATCTCCGAAGAAAGTATTAAAGTCTGTAAAGATGAACTTCATCGAAATGAAAATACTGATTTCATTGTAACCGACATGTCCGATTTTAATAGTGAGATTAAATTTGACTACATCGTTCTTCCTGATGTATTAGAGCATATACCAGTATCCGAACATGCCAATATTTTTAATAAAATATCTTCAAATACACATGATAATACGACCGTTGTAATTAACATTCCTGAACCTAAATATTTAAATTGGATTAGAAATAATAAACCAGAATTACTACAGATTATTGATCAATCTCTTTCCATGCAGGATTTATTAAACAATTGCTACCCGGCTGGATTTTATTTAGAAGAAATCTTGCCTTATGCCATACATACTCAAGTACCGAATTATTTGAGTATCGTACTGAATAAACAAACTACGCTAGAAGAAATGAATATGAAAAGTGGAGTGGGAAAAGCATTGGATAACATCAAATTTAAGTTCTTTTAAATGAAGAAAAAGCTTTTATATTTTCATAACGGAAAATCGAGCTTTGTTGAAAAAGATATTTCTATTTTAAGTGAATACTATGATTTAAAAGAATTTGAATTCAAAACAAAGCATAAATTTTTAGTCCCAATTGAATTTATTCGTCAATTCCTCTATCTTTTAAGATATTTAAACGTAACCAAGTCAGTAATACAATTCGCCGGTTATCATTCATTTATACCAGTCATATTTAAAAAAATGGCAAAAAAAAAAGTATTAATAATATTGGGGGGAACCGATTGTGTTAATTTTCCTTCTATTAAATACGGATCCTTTTACAAGAATCCCCTGAGGTTTTTTACATCATTCAGTCTACACAATGCTTCTTTTTTAGCCCCTGTAGATCAGTCACTTGTCAAATACGAATATATCTATCAAAATGCTGATTTCAATGGTCAAGGTTTTTTATATCATTACCCTAAAATTAAAACAGACTATAAGATTATTTATAATGGATATCATTCGTACAAATGGAAAATGAAAGAGAAAAATAAAAACACTTTCGTTACGATTGGCGCAAATTTAAATAGCAGATTTGCTTTTAAATTAAAAGGTATAGATCTATTTATTGAATTAGCCAAAAATATTCCGAATGGCCAATTTTACATTGTTGGTGGTAAAAACTTAAAACAAAGTATTCCATCTAATATCATACTCCTTGACAATATCCCTAATCATCAATTACCTGATTTCCTTAGTGACAAGCAATTTTATTTGCAACTTTCAATGAGCGAAGGTTTTCCTAATGCCTTGTGCGAGGCAATGCTTAGCGGCTGCATTCCTATTGTTTCTTCAGTAGGAGGAATGACTATGATAGTTAAAGATTGCGGGATTATTTTAGAAAAAAAATCTATTCTTGATTTGACCAATTCGGTCAAAAAATTAATGAAAGACGATAAAGAAATAGACATATTGTCAAAAGAATCAAGGAAAAGAATTGCAGAGAAATTTACAATAGAGCAGAGAGAAGACAAATTAATTAAGCTCATTCAAAATTTGTAACTAAAACTAGTTTAACTTTCATCATCATTTGATGACTTCAATTTATCTTTAATCTCTACAAAAAAGATTGCCATACAACTCAAGATAAGTAAAACCGACCCTATTCCTGAGATTAAAGAACCTGTTTCCATTGACTTAGGTTCGAATTTCCATTCTATCTTGTGTTCACCCGAAGGCACCATCACACCTCTCAGTACATAATTTGCCCTAAAGTCTTCAATCTTTTTGCCATCTATGTAACAATTCCATCCTTCAGGATAATAAATTTCACTGAATACAACAGGGCTGGCATAATCATTTTCACATGAGTACTCAAGGTGATTTAAACCATATTTTGTTAATCGTATTGTAGCCATAGAATCTATATTCTTTGGAGCTTGAACATTTTTGAATTCCTTGTGAACCACCGCCGTATTGCGTAAATCAATATCTTTTAAAGCCAATATTTCTTCATTTGCATTATCCACGGTTTTAATATTTTCGACAAACCAAGCATTTCCGTAAGCATTCGGATTAGGAATCATTTCTTTGTTTCCCTTGTCATCAATGGGAAAAATAAAATACTTGGTATTCAACATATTCAATATTGGTGTGTTTTGATCAGGCCGCCAATTATTATGCTCATCCATAATGTAGAAATCAACAAGCTCTTGATAACGTTTTAGTTTTGCTCCATGATAGCCACCAATACTTTTATGATAGTAACTGGTTTGAGATTCAGCAAATGGATCTCCAAGCTTAAGCACTCTGTAATTTGAATTTAGATTGAGGACTGCAAATTCAGCAAGCATATTTATGGCCTTTTCACTTTTAATATCTTCATATAAATAATATGAGGCCATTTTTTCTTTAAACTGAACTACTTTATTGTCAAAATCTGAAATATTCGATTTTTCTATATTCAAAATTCTAAAATCCAAGGGGCTTGCCAATTGTGGGGGAATTTGGGTAAGAACCGAATTTTCGTAATCCTTTAAAACAGGAAGCTCCTCAATTTCATTTAAATATCCTTGAGCCGATAATGCAGTAATTTTTTGACCTTCTCCCCTACGCGTATCCTCAACATCTTCGTCAGAACTGAGGTATCTCAAAGAAATTCCAATATTATCCATTGAAACAAGGAAAAGTAAACCCGCAGAAACCAACCAAACAGAAGGTGTTTTAACAATCATGAAATAAACCAAAGCAAGAATTAAAATTGAAAATAGAAGGGCCCTTCCTACATCTTTTTTAAATACATACTCACGAGCATTAGCCACTTCAGATTTGAATGACTTGAATTTTTCGGGATCATTTATATAAGAGCTTTCAAACTGCCCTTGAGACATTTGATTTAATCTACCAAACCATGCTTTATCTGACTTATCATTTTTAAAATCTCCACTTACTGAAGGTGAAACATAAAGGATTGCGAAAACAGCTAAAATCACCCCACTTGTAATGTAAAATCTCTTTTTAAGTATATCTCCGCTAAAGGAAAGTTTATTATTTATTAATTCATTCACAAACAAAATTGAAAGCATTGGTAAAACAATCTGAAGAGTAACAAGTATCATTTTAGAATCTCTAAACTTGTTGTACATGGGGAATTTATTAATAAAAAAGTCATTTATTCCACCAGGATCATTAGATGCCAATGACATGGCGAGAATAATCAAAAGTAAAACTGGCCATTTAATGACATCCTTAAGGAATATAATAGCTAAAACAAACAATACAAATGTGACAACTCCAAAATAGAAAGCACCACCACTAGAAGACTGTCCTCCCCAATACCTTTTCATATTTTGAAAATATGGGTCATCTTTATATTCATCCGATGTATTATTCATTACCTCTTCATCATCTCCAAAAACACCACCCCGTTCTCCTCTGGCATTAGGAATAATCGTAGAAAGCAATTCACCTTCTCCATAATTATATTGTAGAATATAATCAGTATCTAAACCACTTTTTTTCGATGATTTCATTTTTTTTCCATCGGGCTCTAATGTTAAATCAGTTGTTCCTCTCGTTGAGTATTGACTGTATTCTTGGGTTGTCATAATATTGCTCATAGAAGGTAGTATTGCAACAACAACTCCGATAAATAATGCTACCAAAGGAAAAAGTAAAGATTTATATTTTTTAGATATAATGATTCGAGTAATTTCACCAACTGCAACAAAAACCATAATAAACATTAAATAATAAGTCATTTGAAGGTGATTGGCTGACAGGTTTAAAGATAAGAACAGTGCAAAAACCGCAGTTCCCAGTAACCATTTACCTCGAAATGCAAGAATCATTCCCCCCAATGCGGGAGCCATGTAGGCAATGGCATTGACCTTACTCATGTGACCAGCACCGATATACAAGATATTTATTGTTGAGAAACCAAAAGCGACTGCACCTGCAATGGCAAGCCAGGGATTGATCCTCAAACACATTAAAAGAATATAAAACCCAAGCATGGCAATAAAAAGAATTCCTGCCGGTCTAGGAAGGCCCAGCTTTAATATCTGATCAATGGTGTTGATGTAATTATTTGAATGAAGAACAGATATCTGATAAGCAGGCATTCCTCCAAACATTGAATTCGTCCAAAGTGGATCAGTCTCATTCATCACCCTCTGATCTACAATTTCTTTTGACATCCCTTTGAACTGATTAATATCATTTTGAATTAGATTATATCCAGTAAATAATGGTGAGAAATATACTGAAGCAAAAACGACAAAAATAATTAAAGCAACACCATGAGGTAATAAAGACTTAAGATTAAGGTTCATAGTTATTTGTTTGAATTTGAGTATAGTTCCACGTCTTCTTTGGATATAACGGGTCCGCACAAAATAACCAATCTTTCAATAATGTTTCTGAGCTCGCGAATATTACCTGTCCAGTTAATTGTTTTCAATGCCTGAATGGCTTTTTCATCAAACCTTTTTGTAGGGACACCTTGATCAGAACAAATCATCTTGATGAAATGATTGGCCAACAAAGGAATGTCTTCCGCCCGATCATTTAATGCTGGTACATGAATGAGAATTACTGCCAATCTGTGAAATAAATCTTCTCGAAAATTACCTTCTTTA
>Ga0209632_10001523_pt1 | contig 23360 bp, 23 predicted proteins | sample COG_10_FD_184754 | JGI IMG/M metagenome (GOLD analysis project Ga0209632, IMG submission 184754) | Pelagic Microbial community sample from North Sea - COGITO 998_met_10 (SPAdes) (version 2) | ecosystem: Environmental > Aquatic > Marine > Neritic zone/Coastal water | place: Helgoland, sampling... | reverse complement strand
TTACATCACAAGCATTTTGAGGGCAATTATGGCTTGTATTTCTTGATCTGGGATCGCTGGTTGGGAACGGTTCGTCAAGATTATGAAGACAGTTATGAGCAAGTGGATCAGCAGCGGAGTGAGCGCTCGCATCCAGAGCCTTTTTGAACTTGTGAATATTGATTGGACGGTGTGAAAACGGGTGTAAGTAAAAAGCGATTTCAGAGTGGTTTTTTGCGCTCCTTTAGCCTTTCCAATAGAGAAAACAGATTATTCAGACTTGTGTGCGCGTAGCCAGTGTAATCGTTATTCGGTGTGGGAGTAAGATGTTCGGACAAACGTTGTATTCAAAACAATAATTTGTATCTTGATTCTTCATTTAAATTTTTAACTAATCATAATACTATGAAACAATTATTTACTTTTATTTTAGTGGCCCTGATGGCTGTTGCTCATGCGCAAACCCTTACTTGGGAGCAAACGGGGATTAAAGTGCCTGCAGGAAATGCAGATGCTGTAGTGGCGTTAGTTGATGGATTTTACTCCAGCATTGATTTCCCAGAAGGTGTCAGTCTTGAGTTGAGTGCCGTTTCCTTCAGTGGAGAAAACCAAAAAGCGACCCATCATTTACAATATTCAGGAACTTCTGAAGGTTTGGCTGCTATGAGAAATCTTCGAGGGGGTACCGAATATGATTTGTATTCAGCCAAGTTGGCTACTTTATGTGAAATCGTTTCAGCACAATCAGGCAAGGGATTGATTCGATACAATACGGACAAAGGAGACGGTAAAATCAGTCAGCTTTGGACGTTTTCAGTAAAGGATGCGGAGAAGTTTGCCAAGGCATTCGTGACTTTAAATGAATCATTTTCTCCAAAGGGCTACGTCTCATTGGGGCAGACGCTTCATGGCAATGAAAATGGCGAGTCGCATTACATTTATACAGTATATGACACCTACCAAGATGCCCTTGATTTTGGCCCAACTTCAGAGACTGAGGGCGCAGCCTTTTCCAAATTTTTTAAAACCATAGGAACCGTTTCTGATTATTTAAGAAGCACTACCCATTATGCGGTAAAAACTTGGAATTAATCCAAGAACTATTTAAGAAAAAGCCTTGTCATTATTTGGCAAGGCTTTTTTGTTTTCAATAGGTAGCTGATCGGGTATAAAAAGAGCAAAAAAGGGGAGCATTCACATTAAATTAAACCAGAGCACGGCTTTTTAAATTCAGATTTTTTAAATTCCTTATAAATAGGTTCATTCAGATGATTCAATCGTATAAGAAACAGCCCCAATTATCTAGTAATTATGATGTGATCGTGATTGGATCGGGTATCGGCAGTTTGACTACCGCCACATTACTGGCCAAATCAGGGAAAAAAGTGTTGATTTTAGAGCGACATTATACTGCGGGTGGCTTTACCCACATTTTTAAGCGTAAGAATTATGAGTGGGATGTAGGCATTCATTACATCGGGGAAGTACGGCGACCCAATAGTGCCATAAAAAAATTATTTGATTACATCACAGATAAAAAACTGCAATGGGCAGACATGGGTGAAGTCTATGATCGGGTGATTATTGGAGACAAGACCTATGATTTTGTCAAAGGCGTTACAAATTTCAAAGCCCAAATGAAGGCCTATTTTCCTAAAGAGGGGCCAGCCATTGATCGCTATGTAGATTTAGTTTTTCAGGCGAATAAAGCCATGGGTAAGTTCTACATAAATAAGACATTGCCCCAATGGGTGAGCCGTTTTTTGGGTACTTTCTTGACTAAAAAATATTTAAAATTTACGGATCAAACCACCTATGAAGTTTTGTCATCGTTGACCAAAAATGAAGCATTGATCAAGGTATTGACCGCCCAATATGGGGATTATGGATTGCCCCCGCGCCAAAGCAGTTTTGCCATGCACGCCTCAGTGGTCAAGCATTATTTCGGAGGGGGTAGCTTTCCAGTAGGAGGTTCAGGTGCCATTGTCTCAACGGTCAATGAGGTTTTGGAGGCCCAGGGTGCACAAATCATGACCAACGCCGAGGTGAGTGAAATACGGATTGAGCAGGGCAAAGTACTTGGGGTCCGGATGCAAGAGGGTAGGGAGATAGATGCCCATCAGGTAGTGAGTGGTGTTGGAATTTTTAATACCTATGAGCAGCTGATATCGGATACTGTAAGGGCCAAATATAAGTTTGAGGCTCAATTACAAAAGATTCAACCTTCCGTGGGCCATGGCTGTTTATACATTGGCCTCAAGGGATCTCCTGGATCATTAAAATTGCCGAAAAACAATTTATGGATTTATCCCGAAGGGGTAGATCATGATCAGGCCGTGGCAGATTATCTTGAGGATCAAGATCGGCCTTTTCCCATGGTTTATATTTCTTTTCCTGCCGCGAAAGATCCGAGTTGGAATGCGCGCTACCCAGATCGCAGTACTATTGATGTCATCACCCTACTTCCCTATGAAACTTTTGTGCAGTGGGAGGGGACGCAATGGATGCATCGAGGTTCAGAATATGAGGCTTTGAAAGAACAAATCACCCAGCGCTTGTTGGCACATCTTTATGAGCAATTGCCCCATTTGAAAAACCACATCGATCATTATGAATTATCGACGCCCCTAACGACCAAAAACTTTGCTAATTATCAAAAAGGGGAACTTTATGGGATCGATCATTCGCCCAGTCGTTATCGTCAGAAGTTTTTACAACCACGAACTCCCATTAAAGGGCTCTACCTGACGGGCCAAGATATTGTGACCGCAGGAGTGGGCGGGGCGCTGTTTTCGGGATTGATCACGGCAAGTGCGATGACGGGCAGGAATTATATGAAGAAGATCATGAGACCTTGAAAAGGGACAAGGCCCTTGTGACAAGAACAAGCGAGTCTAAGGAGGAGTGGACAAGATTTAAATCTTCGATGTCATTAAGCGGATTGGTTGCCCTCCAAAACCTGCTTTCTCATCGCGGCAAAAGGATCTTTGATCAGCGCATAGCCAAGACCCAAGAAAAATCCCAAAAAGGTGAACCCAAGTACGATGAGTGTCCGCTTGGGACTGGTTCTTTGATTGGGAATGACCACAGGATCAATAATGGTGAAGATGGGAGTATCCTTACTGACCTGAATCCGCGCTTGCTCCACCTGCTTGGCCAATTCTTCATTGACGGCACTGGCGATGGCCAATTCGGATTCCAGACGACTCAGTTTATTTTCAAAGAGTCCTGAGCTGATGTTTTGGTGTTGGTCGCGAAAACTGGCCAATTCATCTTGGAGGGCCTCAAAAGCCACTTTTTTTTCCGTGTAAAGGGTTTCTGTGAAAGTCAGTAATTCCTGGGCATTTTTAATTTTAAAATCAATGACCTCTTGTTGCAATAGATGCTGCGTATTTTGGGCAATGATGGCGGCTACTTGTGGATCTTTGTCTTGAACGGATAGCGTAATAAAGCCTTCCTTTTTATCAACGCTAATGGTGACCAACCCTTTAAGGTAATTAAACAATTGTTCATCTTCATAAGTGAGCCTTTTAATGGTTATATTCTCTGCAGCGCTCGGTAGGGCATTCATTTTTGCAAAAATTTTGCCTTTAAGAAGTGCGGGAAGACCAATGGTATATTTTTTTAAAAAGTTTAAAAAATCAAAGGAATTTGATTCCTTAAAATACATTTGGGTCAAGAGGTATTCTTTCATCACGATATTCTGTCCATTCAAGGGCACTTCCAATGACAACGTCTTTTCAAGAAAGGGAATACTGTTCAAGAGCAGAGGATACATGGTGGGTGGAATTTCAGAATCGCCCCCACTCATGCCGCCGAGGCTAATGCCGGCGAGCGAAGCCAGTCCACTCAGGCTTCCGCCTGCCGATCCGCTACTTTTTCCTTTTGGGATAAAGGTGGTGGTCGCTGTATAGACATTGGTACTACTCAAAGCATAAAAGATACCCAGTAGCGCAAATACCATGCTCATTGTGATTGCGATTTTACGTCCTTGCCATACTTTTTGCAGCAATTCCACTAAGTCAATTTCATCCGATTCGGGTAGCTGATGCGGTTGTTCCATAGGGTTTAGTTAATATTTGTTTGTGGCAAGTGCATAAGACTAGGTTACTAAATATTTTAAAGCGATCCAGCAAAACTATTTAAAAATTGATAAAAATAGGAATCGCAGGGACATTTTAGTAGAATAATTGAATTTACTCCCGTTTATAAACAGGGGCAGTCACTCAAGGGTTCGTTTGCACTATAAAGGGTATTTTAATTTCTCGTTGCTATCAACCGTTGTATAATTAAGGGAGTTCTAAATTCTTTTAAAATGATTATTTTTGAAGGGGTCTTATTTGAAAAAAATCTTTATTTTTTGAAAAATTTTTGGAGATAAAAAATAATCAAGTACTTTTGTTACTTAATTATTTTAATATTAAATCCATTGTTAGAAACGTTAATTACTTCTAAGACGAGATTAAGGTTACTGATCAAATTTTTTGTTGTGGCAACCAACAAGGGATATTTGAATGGGCTGGCCCAAGAATTTGGAGAATCGACCAATGCCATTCGCAAAGAGCTCAACCACCTGGCTGTTGCTGGATACTTGACGAAAAATAAAGAAAACAACAAAATTCAATACCTGGCCAACAAGGGACATCCCCTCTTTTCTTCCTTAAAAAAAATTGTGCACCAGCATTTGGGATTGGAATTGATCGCCGAAAAGGTCATTGAGCGTATGGGGGAGGTACAAACCATTTCACTTGTGGGGGATTATGTCAAAGGGATAGATAGTGGCACGATTGAAATCGTAATCTCCGGCCATCAACTCAATCATAATTATTTATTAGGATTGAGTAAAAAAATTGAGACTCAAATTGAACGCAGAATTAAAATCGGTGTGGAGTTTGAACCACCTAAGGAGGGAATCATATTGTATCTCAAAGAGTCAGGGGAATGAACCGATGAATTGGTGGGTACTTTATACGAATCCTCGGGCTGAAATGAAAGTCACGCAGCGGCTTGAAAAAATAGGTGTGGAGGCCTATTGTCCGGCAAGAATTGAGATGCGGCAACGTAGCGATCGAAAGAAAAAGATTTGGGTGCCCCTTTTGCCTTCAATGGTCTTGGTCAATATTGAAGAGCGAGAAAAAAATAAAGTATTTGACGTGCAAGGAGTGGTGCGTTACCTGTATTGGCTTGGGCAGCCGGCCAAAGTGAGTGTGGATGAAGTATTGACCTTAAAGGAGGTGACTGAAGCTAAAAATTTGGTCGCCCACGAAGTGATCAAAAAAGGTGTCGGAGCTGAAGTGGAGCTACTAGGCACCCAACGAGGGGTGATTACCAAAACATCAGCAAATCACTACTGGGTGGAATTGAAAGGGCTGAATTACCTCATTAAATTAACGGCGGCAGAGTAGCTAGATGTTGATTTCGTGATACATGGTTCCACTCAATATGGGAGGGACGATGGCGAAGCCGTGGATAAGTAGTTATTATTTTGAACAAAATTCATTTAAGGGAGATACAAATCACTGAAAGCTTACATCAAGGGGCATGTTTAATTAGTCCTTTAGAGGCTATCGAAAAACAGCTCATAACACATTGAATTTGAGTCGTCATTAGATTTTAATAAAAAAAGACAGATGAAAAACAAATATTATTTAAGATATTTCGAATCAATTAACGAAGGGCTAGTTAATTCAATTTATCATATCCACAAGGTAAAGACTAGGCCAGAGATATTTTTTGACAGTGTAAAGAAAAACTTAGGGAGTCTCATGGCTAATCGAAATAGAATATTCTTTTTCGGAAATGGAGCAAGTGCGGCATTTGCAAATCATATGGCATTAGATTTCTCAAAAAATGGGGGAATTTTAGCTAAATCATTAAGTGATAGTGCGATGCTAACAGCATTGTCTAATGATTATTCTTACGAAAGGGCTATGTTGGAATACTTAAAAATTTAGGGCGCATCTAAAAATGACCTTGTCATTACTATAAGTTCGAGTGGAAATAGTCCTAATTTTTCAAACGTTTTACGCCATTGTAAGGAAAACAACATCAAGACTTTAGCCTTGTCAGGTTTAAGAATTGATAATAATTCTATTTCTTTGGCGGATTATTCCATATATGTACCCATGAAAACATATGGTATGGTTGAGTGTATTCATCAAATCTTTCTTCATTTAATTTTAGATGAGTTTATGGAAATTTATGAATGGGATAGAAGTGATGTTCAAAACATGAATGCATCAAATTTTAAATTATAATTTAATCATTTAAAAAAAGCTATTTTTTTAAATGATTCGATTCAAAAAGGCAAGAATTAATAAAAAACGCACTTAAATTTAATGAAACCGTTATCAAAACTTTTATACATTTTGACTCCTGAGTTAAAAACATCATTGTTGGTCATTAGTGTATTAACATTTGTTGGAATGTTATTTGAAATGGTAGGTATTGGTATTTTTGTTCCAGTTTTTGGTATTTTGTTAAATCCAGATTTTGTAAATAAACACGAAATTCTTGTTCAATTAAATTTCTTATTGGGAAACCCAACCCACGAACAGCTATCTGTTTTTGTCCTATTGACTTTAATTTTATTTTACATAGTTAAGACAGCTTTTTTAGTCATACTGAATATTCGTCAGAGTAAATTTATTGCCGACTTGAATACACAAATTCAAAATGAAATGTTTGAAGGATATTTAAATCAATCATATCTTTTTCATATCCAAAACAACTCATCGAAATTAATTAGAAATTTGCAAACAGAAGTTTCACAATTTTTAAGTTTATCTCTGGCATTTTTATCTCTGGCATTAGAATTTTCGGTGGTATTAGGGATTAGTTTATTATTAGTATTAGCAAATCCACTTGCATCCGTCTCAGTATTTCTATTTATGTCGTTATGTGTGTACTTTTTTCAAAAGTATTCAAAGAAATATCTTCAATATTGGGGTAAAATTAGGCAAGAACAAGGTGAGCAGATCAATAAAAATATTTTTGAAGGTTTGGGGGGTATTAAAGAAATTATTTTGACTGGTAAATCTTTTTTCTTTGCCGAAAAGCTTAGAAAAAACGTCATAAATGTAGCAGATATCACGATTAAATATTTGGTTTTATCTTCTGTCCCGAGGTTATTTTTAGAACTTATTACAATTTTAGGATTGACCCTGTTTTGTTTGTTTATACTTTTTCAAAATATGCAGATGGAATCATTTATACCAATCATTGGAGTTTTTGCAGCGGCTGCTTTTAGATTAATTCCATCAGTTGGAAAAATTATGAATTCCATTCAAGTAATAAAGTTTTTTCAACCGGTCATAGATTTATTATATAAAGAGTTTCGTTTAATTAGAGAACCTTCAAGCAAAATTGAAAAAGAACTAAATTTGACATTTGATAAAATAGTGGAGTTGAAATCAATTAATTTTAAGTATCCAAAGAATACTAAGAATTCATTGAGTAATATAAAGATGACAATTAAAAAAGGTCAAACTATAGGTATTGTAGGTCAAAGTGGTGGGGGTAAAAGTACTTTGATAAACATTATTACAGGTTTGATAAAACCGGATTCAGGAGATATACTCTTGGATCACAATTTAATTGAGACTAATTCTGAAAATTGGCGTTCCAAAATTGGCTATGTACCTCAAAATATATATTTGATTGATGATACAATTAATAATAACATAGCATTTGGAATAGATAAATCTAAAATCAATAATAATGCAGTCAACGAAGCGATATTGGGCGCACAGCTGCAAGACTTAATAAATTCTTTACCACAAGGGCAAGATTCAATTGTGGGAGAGAGGGGGGTTAATTTATCCGGAGGTCAAATACAAAGAATAGGTATAGCACGGGCATTATATAATAATCCTGAAATTTTGATATTTGATGAGGCAACTAGTGCACTAGACACGGAGAATGAGGACGCAATAATGGATACTATTAAAGGATTTGGCGGGAGTAAGACGATTATTATCATATCGCATAAAACATCTCCTCTTTCACAATGTGATAGAATTTATGAAATGAAAAATGGGGAACTTTTGGAGAGGATTAAATTAAAAAGTAGACATCATTAATTATGAGGTCATTAGTAACTGGAGGTGCGGGCTTCATTGGGAGTCACTTGGTAGATAAGCTGCTAGAACTTGGACATGAAGTAACGGTAATCGATAACTACAGTACGGGGAGGAAAGAAAATTTAGATCACGTTAAAGGAAGGATTCAGATTATTGAGGGAGATATATCAGTTAATGGCGAATGGGTAAAGGCTTTTAGTGAAATAGATTGGGTTTTTCATTTGGCCGCCTTAGCTGACATAGTTCCTAGTATTCAAAACCCAGAGGCATATTTTAATGCAAATGTCCATGGGACATTCAATGTTTTGCAAGCAAGTAGGTTTGCCAACGTAAAAAAAATAATCTATGCGGCGTCCTCATCCTGTTATGGAATTCCAGATAATTTTCCGACACCAGAAACATCAGAAATTCGACCACAATATCCTTATGCTTTAACCAAAAGATTGGGAGAGGAGCTAGTACTACACTGGTCACAGGTTTACCAAATGCCTGCTGTGTCATGTAGGTTTTTTAATGTTTACGGGACTAGATCCAGGACTTCCGGAACTTATGGAGCTGTCTTTGGAGTTTTTTTAGCTCAGAAATTAGCCAATAAGGCAATGACTATCGTGGGCGATGGTAACCAAACTAGAGATTTTACCTATATTACAGACGTAGCCAGTGCTTTAGTGACTGCTGCGGTTAGTGGTAAATATGGATCATCTTATAATATTGGTAGTGGAAAAACAGTTTCGATCAATAGACTAGTGGAGATACTTGGAGGAGAAAAATTGTTTATTCCAAAAAGGCCAGGAGAACCAGATTGTACTTTTGCAGATATTGCTAAAATCAAAGAAGACTTAAATTGGTCTCCGAAGATTACGATTGAAGAGGGGGTGAAATTAGTGCTTTAAAACATAGAATATTGGAGAGAGGCCCCTGTTTGGACTCCTGAGACTATTTCAAATGCAACAGAAGATTAGTTTAAATATTTAGCAAAAAGTGAATTAATAGAAAAAATCAACAACTTACTACAAAACAACAAAAATGCAAGAAAACCAAAATCACATTGCAACTTATTTTTCACAGGTTAAATTAATTGCAGATCAAATTGATAAAGAGGAAATTAATAAGCTGGCAGAAGCACTTTTAAAGATCCGTAAAAAGGAAGGCCGGCTATTTTTCCTGGGAGTAGGGGGCAGTGCAGGTAACTGTTCACATGCAGTAAATGATTTCAGAAAATTATGCGGAATTGAATCATATGCACCAACTGACAATGTTTCTGAACTTACCGCAAGAATTAACGATGATGGATGGGATGTTGCATTAGCCGCATGGCTGAAGGCGAGCCGCCTCGATGAAAATGATGCCATCTTTATATTATCTGTCGGTGGGGGTAATAGTGAAAAAAATGTCAGTGTAAACCTGATCAGGGCAATTGAATACGCTAAGCAAAAGAGCGCTTCAGTTTTTGGAATAGTTGGCAGAGATGGGGGTTATACCAAAAAGGCGGGCGATGTTGTTGTAGTGGTCCCTGTTGTCGATGAAAAACTAGTCACCCCGCATTCAGAAGCCTTTCAGGCGGTGGTTTGGCATTGTTTGGTATCTCACCCGATGCTACAGATACAGGCTACCAAGTGGTAGTACTTTATGGTTAAAGCAGTATTCCTGGACCGGGATGGGGTTCTGAACCGGGGCTATGTAAGAGATGGGAAATCCTATGCACCGAGAAATGTTAAGGACTTCAGGCTTTTGCCATATGCCGTTCCCTCCGTTAAAAAATTAAGGGAGGTAGGTTATTTAGTGATAGTAGTTACAAACCAGCCTGATATCAATAACGGGATGATTGCCAGGGAGACTGTAGATGAGATGCATATTCAACTCAAAAGCAAAACACTTGTCAATGATATTTTTTTATGCCCTCATTCAAGAGAGGAAAATTGCGATTGCCGCAAGCCTAAGGCGGGTATGCTGACTGAGGCTGCAAAAAAATATAATATCAATTTAAAAAAGAGTTTTATGATCGGAGACCGGGCCAGCGATATTGCGGCAGGGTTAGAAGCAGGTTGCAGAACTATTTTTATAAACAGAAAATATAATGAAACTGCTCCGGTAACTCAGGAAATAACGTTTCTTTCAATTAAATCAGCTACAAACTATATTATCAAACAAAATAAAAGCAATGACAAATTCTAACGATTTAAAGATCAAGATTTTCGCAGATGGCGCAAATATTGAAAGTATTCGAATACTTAATGAACAGCCTAATATTCAGGGGTTTACAACTAATCCTACGCTGATGCGCCAGGCTGGGATCCAGGATTATAAAGCTTTTGCACTTGAAGTGCTGAATGTAGTGAAGGATCGCCCGGTATCTTTTGAGGTATTTGCAGATGATATCGACAAGATGGAAGCTCAGGCAATTGAGATCGCTACCTGGGGAAAGAATGTGAATGTTAAAATTCCAATTACTAATACAAAAGGTGAAAGCACTAATGAGTTAGTGAGACGCCTGTCTTCAAAAGGTATCATCTGTAACGTCACTGCTATTTTTACTCTTGAGCAATTAAGAGGAGTAGTGGATGTTCTTGACCCGAATACTCCCGCTATACTTTCAATCTTTGCTGGCCGTATCGCTGATACTGGTTTTGATCCGGTTCCTTTAATGCGTGAAGCTGTCAATATTGCGAAATCAAAGCCTTTATCAGAAGTTTTATGGGCTAGCCCGAGAGAATTGCTTAATATTTTTCAGGCGGATGAAGTTGGCTGTCATATCATTACTGTTACTCATGATGTTTTAAAGAAACTTGAGGGTGTTGGTAAAGATCTGACAGTTTTCTCTTTAGAAACAGTAGCTATGTTTTACCGTGATGCCCAGTCTGCCGGGTATTCTATACAAACAAAATAGTTTGTTATTTAATTAAAATCAATCAGAAATGAAATTTAAATCTGTATTTATTACCGGGGGTGCCGGATATTGCGGTAGCCGTTTAGTCCCTCAACTGCTTGCAAAGGGGTATAAAGTAACTGTTTATGACATCATGTATTTTGGGGATGATTTCTTGCCGAAAGAAAACCCTGATCTTACAATAATTGCCGGCGATATACGCGACACTGCCAAACTTAAGGAATCCTGCAAGGGGCATGACGCATTTGTGAGCTTAGCCTGTATTTCCAACGATGCCAGTTTCGAGCTGGATGAAAAGTTATCTACCAGCGTAAACCTTGATGCCTTTGAGCCTATGGTGATCGCTGCTAAAGGTGCTGGAATAAAAAGGTTTATTTATGCTTCCTCAAGTTCGGTATATGGTGTATCTGATAAGCCTGATGTAACAGAGGATCATCCTCTTGTACCGCTTACTTTATACAATAAATATAAAGGTATGTGCGAGCCATTATTAGCTAAGCATACTTCAGATGATTTTGTAGGAGTAACATTCAGGCCTGCTACTGTCTGTGGATATGCACCCCGCCAGAGACTGGACCTGTCTGTAAATATTCTTACAAACCATGCTGTAAATAAGAATCAGATCACCGTCTTCGGAGGAGATCAATTACGTCCTAACCTTCATGTACAGGATTACTGCGATACTGTTGAATTGCTTTTAGAGGCACCCAGTGAGAAGATACAGAATGAGATCTTTAACGTAGGATTTCAAAATATGTCAATCAAAAATATAGCAGAGCTTGTAAAGCAGGTGGTTCAGGAAGAGTTTCCGGAAAAGGGTGAAATTCCTATCATTACTACCACAAGTGACGACAACCGTTCTTATCATATCAATTCTGATAAGATCAACCGGATTTTGGGATTTAAACCAAAATATTCCATCGAGTATGCGGTAAGGGAGCTTTGTCAAGCCTTCAAAGAAGGAAAACTTCCAGAAAGTTTTGATGATGATGCTTATTTCAATGTTCGCCGTTTAAAACGTCTTCAGGCTGTATGAGTAAGCACCCAATTGCAATAGTTACTGGTGGAGCCGGCTTTATTGGAAGTCATATGGTTGATCTGTTACTGAACCAGGATTTTGAAGTGCGTGTGATCGATAATCTTTCGGGAGGACATGAGCGTAATTTAGCCCACCATAGCTCCAATGCAGCATTAAGTCTCGAAAAAAAGGATATATGTGAACTGGACCCGGAACATTCTGCTTTTAAGGATGCAAAATATGTATTTCATTTTGCAGGCATAGGCGATATTGTTCCTTCCATTGAGCAACCCATCACATATATGCAGACAAATGTTCAGGGTACGGTGAGAGTATTGGAAGCTTCCAGGAATGGCGGCATTCAAAAATTTGTTTATGCCGCTTCTTCCTCCTGTTACGGTATGGCAGATACCCCTACAAAAGAAGATCATAAAATAGAACCATTGTATCCCTATGCATTAAGTAAATACCAGGGTGAGCAGGCCGCATTTCATTGGCACAAAGTTTACGGATTGCCTGTTAATGCCATTCGGATCTTCAATGCCTATGGAACACGTGTCAGAACTACAGGGGTTTACGGTGCTGTTTTCGGAGTTTTTTTCAAACAGAAACTTTCAAATATGCCCTATACGGTAGTAGGTGACGGTACCCAAAGTCGTGATTTCATATATGTAACCGACGTAGCCCGCGCCTTTTTTGCCGCAGCAAAAACCGAAAAAATCGGTGAGGTTTTCAATTTAGGTGCCGGTAATCCTCAGAGTATCAATAAATTGGTTGAACTTTTAGGCGGTCCGGTGGTTTATTTGCCAAAGAGACCCGGTGAACCGGATTGTACCTGGGCCGACATTACTAAAATAACTGCTGAACTTGATTGGATGCCAACTATTGGTTTTAAAGATGGTGTTGCTAAAATGGTGGCTGAGATTGACAATTGGAAAGATGCTCCTCTTTGGAATCCTGAAACAATTGAACTGGCTACAAAAACATGGTTCAAATTTATGAATTCTGAAAAAAAGTAAAATTATGAGTACCGAGTTTTTCGAAAAATATAAGTATAAAATTAAATCGCAGCCCGAGCTATTGGAAATCATCGGGTCATTTCCAAGGGAAAAGAAGGTTATCGTTTGCCACGGTGTTTTTGATGTGGTTCACCCGGGCCATGTCAGGCATTTAGTTTATGCAAAGACCAAAGCAGATATTTTGGTTATAACAATAACGGCCGATAAACACATAAAAAAAGGCATTTACCGTCCGCACATCCCGGAAGGCTTAAGAGCCTTAAACCTGGCTGCATTTGAAATGGTTGATTATGTCATCATTGACCAGAAATCAACTCCGATCAATATTCTGAATACTATTCAACCTGATTTTTTCGCGAAAGGCTTTGAATACACTTCCAGCGGATTGCCCCCTGCAACACAGGAGGAAGCTGAAGTGGTTGAATCGTATGGCGGGCAGATGATCTTTACGCCGGGTGATGTAGTTTACTCCTCATCCAAGTTCCTGAATCTGGCCTTGCCAAAGGTTCAGCTAGATAAACTTCTGCATTTAATGGAATATAACGGCATCGACTTTGACATGTTACGCCAGACCTTAACAAAACTGTCCGGGTATCATGTCCATGTTGTTGGAGATACCATCGTAGATACCTATACCCGGACCACATTTATTGGTGGGCAAACCAAGACTCCCACCTTCAGTGTTCTTTACCAGGGTCAGGACGATTATATTGGCGGTGCGGGTATTGTTTCCCAGCATCTCAGGGCTGCCGGTGCCAAAGTCACCTTCTCAACGGTTTTAGGTGACGATAAGCTGAAAGACTTTGTTATCGAAGGACTGAAAGCTTCAGGGGTGGATATTGATCCAATCATTGACTCAACCCGGCCTACAATTCAAAAGAATGCGATCATTGCGGCAGGATACAGGCTTCTTAAAGTTGATACTTTAGACAATCGTGCCATTTCTCATGACATAGTTGAGCAATTAATCAATAGAATAAGCAATTCTGATGCTGATGCGGTGGTATTTAGTGATTTCAGGCATGGGATGTTTAACAGGCTGAGTGTACCGGAACTGACCAGGGCTATTCCCGAAAAAGCTTTTCGCGTGGCTGATAGCCAGGTAGCAAGCCGCTGGGGTAATATTACCGAATTCAAGGGATTTGACCTGATCACACCGAACGAACGCGAAGCGAGGTTTGCAATGGCAGATCAGGATTCGACTGTCGGACGGCTTGCAAGTCTGTTAAAAGAATCATCTGAATATCGTAATCTAATACTAAAGCTCGGAGACAGAGGAATTTTTTGTACCAGTGACGATCCCTCGGCAAAGGACTCCTATTTTTCAGTTGATTCTTTTGCTAATAATGTGGTGGATGCCGTTGGGGCTGGAGATGCCCTGCTTGCTTATGCTACCTTAACATTGATGGCTAACGGTTCTCTGGTAATGGCCAGTATATTAGGTTCGATGGCAGCAGCCTGTGAATGTGAAATAGATGGAAATGTACCGATCAAATCTGAAAATGTATTGGCTAAGATCGATGCATTAGAGAAACTGGCAGGATATAACACACCAAATTAAGGATATGAATGTTGTGGTTGTAGGCTTAGGCGTACAGGGATATAAACGGCGTAAACATGCAGGGGCTGATTGTGTTGCAACTGTTGATCCATTAAATATGGAGGCAAACTACCGGGATCTTCATGATGTTGACCCGGATACCTATGATGCAGTATTGGCCTGCGTGCCTGATGAGCCTAAGATCGATCTGTTAAAGTATTGTTTAGAAAACAAAAAGCATGTCCTTATAGAAAAACCTTTATGGGCGATTGATGATCAGCAGATCATTGAACTGGAAAAACTGGCCATAAAAAACAAGGTCGTTTGTTATACAGCCTATAACCATCGTTTTGAGCCGCATTTTATTAAAATGCGTGACCTTATAGCCTCAGGCGAACTGGGGCAGATTTATTCCTGCCGTATGTTTTATGGTAACGGAACTGCCCGCCTGGTGCGTGATAGTAACTGGCGGGATCAGGGCGACGGTGTTTTGCCCGACCTGGGTTCCCATTTATTAGATACATGCCGGTTCTGGTTTGGTAATAACCTGGATTCCTTCAGTTTAGCATCTTATCACCGCTTTGAAAACCGGGCACCGGATCATGTCCTTGTGCAATCCGAAAACAGCCTGCCCCGGATCAATCTGGAAATGACACTCTGTATGTGGCGAAATCATTTCACCTGTGATATCTTAGCTGAAAAAGGAACCGCTCATATTGAATCATTATGTAAGTGGGGACCTAGTACCTTTACTCACCGAAAACGTGTACTGCCCTCAGGTCGGCCATCCGAATACAGCGAAACCCTTGTTCAGGAAGATCCTACCTGGGAAGCTGAATACATCCATTTCAAACAATTAATCAGTAATTCTACGCCCACTAATCTTTCTACTGATTACTGGCTGCAAAAGAATTTACGCATGATGGGAGAAACCATTAAAAAATGAGCGATCATATAATTGGCTTTGCCGGACTAACACATCTGGGACTTAATTCTGCAGTTTCATGTGCCTTTCGTGGTTTTAAAACCACAGGATACCACGATGATCCTCAGCTGGTAGAAAATTTGAATAATGGGCTGCCTCATGTACTGGAGCCGCAACTCCCCGAGTTGATGGCCGAATGCAGGGAGAGACTTAATTTCAGCGCTGACATATCCTGCCTGCATGACTGTGACCTAGTCTATATTGCGGTGGATGTTCCGACCAATGATACCGGAGAAAGTGATCTTTCTTTTGTTGAGGACATCATTTCAAAAACTTGTGCTGCCATGAATGAAAAGGCAATACTAGTGGTTTTATGCCAGGTTCCCCCCGGATTTACCAGGAAATTGACCTGGCCGAAGGAAAGACTCTATTATCAGGTAGAAACACTTATTTTTGGCCGTGCAGTGGACAGGGCGATTAATCCTGAACGCTATATTATCGGATGCAACAATCCTGAACAAGCACTTCCGCCGGTTATGGCTAATCTGCTTGGTGCTTTTAATTGCCCGGTTCTGCCTATGAAGTATGAAAGTGCAGAACTGGCGAAAATCTCCATCAATATGTTCCTTGTTGCCTCTGTCAGCGCCTCCAATACGCTGGCCGAACTGTGTGAAAAGATCGGAGCTGATTGGTTTGAGATCATTCCGGCACTCAGGCTGGATAAGCGGATAGGGAATTATGCATACCTCAATCCCGGTCTCGGTATTTCAGGTGGTAACCTGGAAAGAGATCTGAACACGATCCTTGAATTATCAGAAAGGCATCATACAGATGGTGGGGTGGTAGCTTCCTGGATCAGCAATTCTAAACACCGTAAAAACTGGGCTTGGGAAAAATTAAATGAATTCGTTCTGACAAAATTTCCAGAACCCCGGATTGCATTACTGGGACTTGCCTATAAAGAAAATACCCATTCCATTAAAAATTCACCTGCAATTGCTTTATTAAATAAGATCAGGGGAAAGCAGGTAATTGCCTATGATCCGGCTGTTGGGAAGGACCTTGCCGGGGCAAAGGTTAACCGGGTACAATCAGCGCTTGAGGCGCTGGATGCTGCCGATGTGCTGCTGGTCATGACCCCATGGCCTGAGTTTAAAACGATTGCCACAACTGATCTGATTGAAAGGATGAAAGGAAGGATTGTAATAGACCCTTATGGGATCTTAAATGAGACTGAACTGATTAGAGAGGGATTTCAATATGTAACATTAGGAAGGCCGGTAAAAGAAGCTATTTCTTCAAAAAATATGATATAAGAATGCTGACACATTTAAAAGAGCACAAAACCAAACCGGTAAGGGTAGTTATTCTCGGATCAGGCGGATTTGTATCAGGCGCAGTCGAAACAAGACTTAGGAGCCTGGAAGTTCCTGTGCTTGCTTTACCAAGAAAAGAGCTCGATCTTACTAGCGAAACCGCCGGAACCGCTTTAGCCGCAATTCTCCGGCCTGATGATACCCTGTTGTTCGTTTCAGCAAAAGCACCGGTAAAGAACGAAGCCATGCTTATCGAAAATCTGCTTATGGCAAAATCGGTCTGCGAAGCGATAAAAAAATCGGCTGTCAGTCAAGTGGTCTATATCAGTTCAGATGCTGTTTATGCGGACAGTGATAAGCCTATGACTGAATCTTTCTGTGCTCAGCCTTCATCCCTGCATGGGGTAATGCATTTAGCCAGGGAAGTGATGCTTGCAAATTGTTTCGATGGGCCTCTATGTATTTTAAGACCCACCTTAATTCATGGCGAAGGGGATCCTCATAATGGTTATGGACCTAACAGGTTCATGCGCCTGGTAAAGGCTGGAGACGATATCCAGTTATTTGGCAACGGTGAGGAGAAACGGGATCATGTATGGATCGCTGACGTTGCTGAAATTGTCACTTTAGCTATACTTTTTCAAAGTAAGGGAATTCTCAATATTGCATCTGGCGAGGTAAATTCTTTCCGTGATATCGCAGAAAAACTGGTTTCCCTGGCAGGTTCTTCCAGCCAGATCTTCGCTAACCAGAGGATCGGCCCAATGCCGCATAATGGATACAGGGCATTTGAAGTAAGTGCCACCCGTTCGGCATTTCCGGATTTTGAATATAAAAAATTGTTTACTGTCCTGGAAAAAAGCAATGCCCGTTAAAGCCCTTAGGCAGGAGGAGATTTGTGCTGTAGTTCTTTTAAATGAAAACTACGATGCTCTTATGCAATTGAGGGATGAAAAAGAGGGCCTCTCTGCATCCGGACTGTGGGTTTTTCCTGGCGGGCATAAAAAGCCGGATGAAGATATTATAAGCTGTGCCAGAAGGGAATTCCTTGAAGAAACAGGCTATCTTTGCGACCATTTAAATTGGATCATGTCAATAAATGACGCTTTCATCGATAAACCGCCGGTACTTCTGCACATTTTCAGGGATAAGTACCAGACTGATAAATTATATACCTGCTATGAAGGACAGGCTCTTGAATTTATATCACGTCAAAATGCTGAAAAATTAAAGGTGCCAGAATACATAACCTTGATCTGGGATCTGGCTATTCTGGATGTAAAATCACAATTAACTGATAATCAAACTATTAATTATAGAAAATGAAAGTGCCTTATACCGCCTTCAAATTGAAGAACACACAGATCAGAAGTCAGCTTATTCATGCCTTTGAAGAAGTGCTTGATAGTGGTCATTATATTCAGGGACCAGAGGTCGCCAATTTTGAGAAAGAATTCGCAACTTATTGCGGGGCGGAATTTGCTTCCGGAATAGCAAATGGCACTTGTTCATTACATCTTACTTTCCGGGTGATCGGGGTTGGTGAGGGTGATGAGGTGATCACGGCTCCGAACTCCTTTATTGCATCAGCCTCTACCATCGCACTAGCAGGGGCAAGGCCGGTATTTGTAGATGTAATGGATGATCTGAACATGGATCCCAATAAAATTGAAGCGGCTATTACACCGCGTACCAAAGCGATCGTTCCTGTACACCTGGCCGGACGTCCTGCTAAAATGAAACAGATCAATGAGATAGCAAAGAGACATGGTCTTTTTGTACTTGAAGATGCTGCCCAATCAGCAGGTGCTGAGCTCAACGGACAGCGTGTTGGAAGTTTGGGTGATGCAGCCAGTTTCAGTCTGCATCCGCTGAAAAATTTGCATGCATTCGGAGATGCCGGTATTTTAACCGCTAAGAACTTAGATCTTATCAAAAATCTCAATATCAGTAAAAATCATGGCTTAAGCAACCGAGACCAATGTGATTTCTGGAGTTTCAATTGTCGCCTGGATGAATTACAGGCTTCCTTGTTGCGTATTCAATTAAGGGAACTTCCAAGATGGACAGAAGAACGCAGGCAGCTTGCACTTCGTTATCATAAATTATTAAAACCATTTGTTCAGGTGCCTGAAGAAGGAAAAGGGGAATATCATGTTTACCAGACTTATGTGATACAAGCGGAAAGACGTGATGAATTATTAGCATACCTGCGCGAAAATGAGGTTGAGGCATTGGTTCATTATCCTACCCCAATCCACATGCAGCCAGCTGCGAGGGATCTTAACTACAAGCTGGATGATTTCCCGGTAACCCTTGCTCTAAGCCAAAAAATAATAAGCCTACCTTTATACCCAGGCCTAACTCATGAGCAGCAAGATTATGTTGCCATGCTGATCGGAAAATTTTATAAATAAAATCTTAAACGTGCTAAATAGAAAAAATGAGGGTACCGTATAATTATCTGCCCATGCAGTTCGAAGACAGTGATGCGATCTTTGCTGATTGGAAAAAGTTAATAGCTTCTACCGAATTCACCTTGGGGCCTGTTATGGAGGCTTTTGAAGAAAAGTTTGCCAATTATGTAGGAATGAAGCATTGCATAGCTACGAATAATGGTACTGATGCACTAATTCTGGCTTTTAAATCAATCGGCCTAAAACCTGGAGATGAAGCGATCACTGTATGCAATACCTTTTACGCTACCGTTGGTGCTATTGTAGCCTGTGGTGCCACACCTGTTTTTGTAGATTGCGATGAAAGATTCCAGATAGACGCTTCGAAAATAGAAGTAGCCATCACACCAAATACCAAGGTCATAGTACCTGTTCATTGGGGCGGGGCATCACCTGATATGGATGCGATAGTTGCGATCGCTGCAAAACACAATCTTGAGATAGTGGAAGATGCATGCATGGGTATAGGGGCCTCTATTAACGGACGCAGCCCAGGAACGTACGGACGGGTAAATGCTTACAGTATGCACCCGCTAAAGTCGCTTAATGTAATGGGTGATGGCGGTATGGTGGTTACCAACAACGATTCACTTGCCGCATGGATGTGTAAGTACCGTAATCATGGAATGATAGACCGGAATCACATTGAATTCTGGGGTATAAATATGCGTCTGCAGCCGTTGCAGGCTGTAGTGGCCAGTCATGGCCTTGATGAATTACCAAGTGTGATACAAAAAAGAAAACACAATGCTGACAGACTAGATAAAGGCCTACAGAACATAAAGCCATATGTGACCCTTCCTGCAAGACCTTCGGGATACCTGGAAACCTATGCGTTGTATATGGGACTGTTTGAAAAACGGGATGAAATACTGCGTTACTTGGTTGACAATGAGATCGAAGCTAAGATTCACTATCCTTTACCACTGCACCTGCAACAGGCAGCTGATTCAATGGGATATGCAAAAGGTTCATTCCCGGTGGCGGAAGAACAGGCTGATAAACTTATTACATTACCAATACACCAGTTCGTTGACGACGAGCAGGTGGACTTTATGATCGAAAAGATCAATTTTTTTTATAACACATAATTACTAACATTTGGCTGAAGTTAATTTATTGCGATCATTGCCTGTTGGCAAAAGAAATATCACGTCACGGGCGACCACCAAAACAGAGGAGCATATATGCACTTCTATGGAATTCGGTGAAATGTATTTTGATGGACCTAGGGAATACGGTTATGGCGGTTACCGTTACGACGGACGTTGGAAATCAGTTGCGCAGGATATTGTTGATCATTTTGGATTGAAACCCGGAGATCGGATACTTGATATCGGGTGTGCAAAAGGGTTTTTGGTAAAAGACTTGTTGGCGCTCGGAATAAATGCATTTGGAATAGATGTTTCTAAGTACGCCTTGCTGAATTGTGAACCGGAAGTTATCGGGCGCCTGCAGATAGGCAGTGCAGAAGACCTACCTTTCCCCGATAATAGTTTTGATGCGGTAATTGCCATTAACTCAATCCATAATCTTCCACGTCTTCATTGCATGAAAGCTGTGCAGGAGATGGAAAGACTTGCACCCGGTAAAGGATTTATACAAGTAGACTCCTATCACAATGATGAACAGAAAGAGATATTTGAGAGCTGGGTATTAACCGCACAATTTTATGATTATCCTGCAGGATGGATAAAACTATTTCAAGAAGCAGGATATACAGGAGATTGGTATTGGACTGTGTTCAACACTGAAGGGAAAAATATATAAGTAAATAAAAATATGACAAGTTTAAATCATAGTGATGCAGAGCTGCTTAAGCTTCATGAAGAAATATTATATATTCGCTTAGTTGAAGAAGCTATAGCAGAGCATTATAAGGAAAATGAAATGCGCTGTCCGGTGCATTTATCCATTGGTCAGGAAGCCACTGCTGTCGGTGTTTGTCAGGCACTTAAAGTTACTGACAAGGTTTTTAGCACTCACCGTTGCCATGCTCATTATTTGGCCAAAGGAGGGGATCTGAAAAGAATGCTCGCTGAAATTTATGGTAAAGAGACTGGATGCTGCGGAGGGCGTGGAGGATCTATGCATTTAACTGACCGAGAACAAGGAATGATAGTTAGTATTCCTATTGTAGCCAGTAATATTCCACTGGCCGTTGGATCGGCGTTGTCATCTAGTATAGATTCTTCGAGTGATGTTAGTGTTGCATTTATAGGTGATGGATCTGTTGAAGAAGGAGTATTTCATGAAAGCGTAAATTTTGCGCAGATCAATAAACTTCCGGTATTATTTGTTTGCGAAAACAATATGTATTCGGTTTATACCCCGTTGAATTCCCGTCAACCTGAACGGCCATTATCGGATCTTGGTAAAGCACATCATATCAAAACCTTAACAGCCGATGGGAATGATGTTAATGCTGTACTAAAAGTTACGCGTGAGGCTGTAGAACATGCCTGTTCAGGTAAAGGACCAGTTTTTCTTGTGTTTGAAACTTATCGTTGGCGTGAACATTGCGGACCTAATTACGACAATCATATAGGGTATCGTGAGGAGGCTGAGTTTGAAAAATGGAAATCCCGTGACCCGCTGGTAATTATCAGGGACCGAATTGTGGAAAAGCGATTGATCACAGCGGATGAGATTATCTCTCTGGAAAAAAAGATTAATGAAGAAATCGATATAGCAATGCAGTTTGCGAAGGATTCACCTCTTCCTAGTCCTGATAGTATTAAAGAATTTATTTATAAAGAAAAATCCATTATATAATGAGTCGAATAATTAGTTGTGGGGAAGCTATCCGTGAAGGTCTTATAGAAGTCGCTAAGAGAGACAATTCCGTTATTTTTTTAGCAGAGGGAGTTGACGATCCGTCTGCGGTATATGGAACATTGACGGGATTAGAAAATCATATCGCATCAAACCGAATAATTGAAATGCCATTGGCTGAAAATGCTCTAACAGGTGTGGCGATTGGAGCGGCTATGATGGGTAAAAGGCCAGTGCTTAGTTTTCATAGAGTTGAATTCGCCCTTCTTGCAATGGAGCAAATCGCAAATAATGCTGCAAAAACACATTATATAAGTAAGGGAAAGCATAGTGTACCTTTGGTCATGCGTCTGATAGTAGGTCGGGGCTGGGGACAAGGGCCAGAGCACTCTCAAAGTCTCGAAGCAATGTTTGCAATGATGCCCGGGCTTAAGGTCATTATGCCCACATATCCCGCGGATGCCAAAGGAATGATAATTGCAGCTGTTGAGGATGATAATCCTATAATTGTAATTGAGCATAGATGGTGCCATTATATTCAAGGTGAAGTTCCGGAGGGTCATTATATGTCACCACTTGATGGTCCCAAGAAGTTGCGTGACGGAAAAGATATAACAATTGTAGCTTCTTCATTTATGGTACTTGAAGCAATGCAGGCCGCAGAAGCTCTTGAAGAAATGGGTTTTTCAGCAGAAATATTTGATTTAAGAGTAATAAGACCGCTCAATATCCAAAAGATATTTGACTCTGTTGCTATTACTGGTAAACTTATCACAGTTGATACTGGATTTCAAAAATTCGGGATTGGTGCAGAGATTGTATCTGAAGTTGTAAGCAATTGCTTTTCAGAATTGAAAGCTGCCCCGGTTAGAATTGGAATGCCTGAACATCCAAGTCCAAGCTCTCGTGGTTTCCTTCCCGGACTCTATCCTGACGCAATAAGAATTGTTACGGAATCTGCACGAATGCTTGGGATCACTTCGGATCAGTTGGCAAAAGCTGTCCATAGTTTAAAAGATAAAAGAGGAGATTTATCTATTGATGTGCCTGATCCCAGGTTTAAAGGTCCTTTCTAATAACAAGATTTGGTTGATTTTTTATACTCAATGTTCTAAAATATTTTATTCAATCATGAAGTCATTCACATTAGTTTGTTTTTCTGTTATTCTTGGTTCAATAGGTCAAATTTTGCTTAAGCTTGGTATGAATCAGGTAGGTAAAGTGGAAGTACTGAGACTGTATACCGTCAGCAAAAAGTGAACTAATAAGGGTTAAATTATAAGAGAGTGTTTTAAACAGAGTAAACACTTAAATTTAACTACAATGGGAAAGAAGAGAAATGCAAGTTCATTAATAAGTGAACT
>Ga0209632_10001512_pt1 | contig 23434 bp, 21 predicted proteins | sample COG_10_FD_184754 | JGI IMG/M metagenome (GOLD analysis project Ga0209632, IMG submission 184754) | Pelagic Microbial community sample from North Sea - COGITO 998_met_10 (SPAdes) (version 2) | ecosystem: Environmental > Aquatic > Marine > Neritic zone/Coastal water | place: Helgoland, sampling... | reverse complement strand
CAATTGGAAATAAAAGAGGGGAAAGCACTAGAAGTGCAAGGCCTGAAAAAAAAAAATCAAAAAAACGTTCCATACTTACATCCTCTGATCTAGATATTTACCAGTCTCTTTATGAGCAAAGTCCGGTAACAAATCAAAATATAACTTAACGATATCATCCTTAGCCCATGATGCCTTAGCTCTTAATGCTTCTATGCCATCCATAAATTCGTCTAATTTAGCCTCATCAAAGTCAGGCTGATTTCGAATAACGCCAACCGTATCGAAGCGGTACATATCTAAGTCTTCATTGTCAGTGAAAAACTCTTCAAAATCTTTTTCACCAGTCGTATCACTTTTAAAAAAATAGCAAGGCCACTGCTTTTTAGCAATCAATTCTTCCGCCCTATCTCGCGCCTCATCCTCAGAGACGCACTCATAAGCCTCATACCCGTACTTTCTCAAAAAACGAACTGCAATCTCAGAGAAAGTAATAAGATGGAGCTTTTCGCTTAACTTAGGAAAAAAGATGTCCCTATTTTCTCCTAATAAGCCAGATAACAGGCAAAGTTCACCCGATTCTTGGGGCGTTACAAAATAACGACGAACATCATTTGGCGCAGAGAAAGGCTGCCGTTTTGAAAAACGCTGGTTAAAGCCATGCAGAAGAGAGCCATCAGAAAAAGCTACATTCGCAAACCGAGCCATAGAAATATTTTGTGCCAAACTTTCACGCATTAAGAACATTTCCATGATGCGCTTGCTTGCACCCATCATATTGGCAGGGTTAGCCGCCTTGTCCGTTGAAACACAAAAATACTTCTTGGCGCCCATATCTTTTGCCAAACGTAGCGTCTTAATAGTATTAAACACATTTACCATTATCATACGCATAAGCGTATACGGGTCTTTTTCACTCCTAACATGCTTTAGAGCCGATAAATTAAAGACATAATCATATGGACCTTCAGCCATCATTAAAGCCTCGAATTCGACGCTCCCACAATCTAGGGCAAAAGTCCTAAAATCACCGCTACCATAGCCAATTGTACTCCGAATATCTCGAACCAGCTCAACCATATTGTTTTCGGAAAGATCTACTACATGGAGAACCTGTGGATTACGCCTGAACACCTCACGTGCCACAGCTTGGCCTATGGACCCAGAGCCACCTATGATCAAAAATCGATTACGCCCTATGATCGTTCTTAAGTCATCTTCATTGCTCAAGATATCCTGTGAAAATAAAACGTCACTCCGGCCTATGAGAGATAAATAATCCACGCAAATTTACTCCTTTAAAATATTATGTGTCTTTACTAAGATATTTGCATTAACCATATTCGAGGTTGAATATCTGTCTTTAAGTCTCTTTAGCCATTTTGGCGAGTTGCTCATCTATAGTAACTACCGGTGTCCAACCTAATGACTCACGGGTTTTAGAACTATCAACCTGCAAAGAACCAAACAAACGGTTGGCTATATCCTCTTTACCCAAAAGCTTAGCAAAAAACGTCATGATACAAACCGGAACAGGCACTAACCAGGCTTTTGTGCCCGAAGGGGATTTAAAGTTAAGAGCTTGTCCAACCTTTCTGAGTAACTGTGTAGTGGAAACATCTTGACCATCGGAAATCAACAACACTTGATTCGCCGCTTCCGATGATTTTTCTCGGTCTACACACAAACTGATAAAACTCACTAAATTATCCAATGCGACTAAAGAACGTTGATTATGAATAGCACCAAACGGTAAAGGCACTGGCTTACTCATCCACTTCATCATAGAAAAAAAATTACCTTTAACCCCTGGCCCATATACCAACGGAGGGCGAATAATCACCACTTCCATATCTGTTTCTTGTGTCAAAGCTAATAAACCTTGCTCGGCCTCATACTTAGATAAACCATACGGATCATCAGGAACATGCACATCATCCGGTGTAAAAGGGTTACTTGGCCGAGTCATTTCACCATTCACTTTAATCGAACTCAAAAAAACAAACCGCTTAACCCCAGATTCAGCCGCCAAACGTGCCAGAACCAAAGTTGCATCACGATTTACTTTTCTAAATTCAGCCAAAGGATTAGCATCATCATCATTCATTACATGCACGCGAGCAGCAGTATGGACAACAACCCCGACACCCATAAAAACCTCTCTCAACAAACTAGAAGTGTTGCTCAACGCCAAATCCGCCAAATCGCCTATGATTACCTGCTCAACAGCCAAGGGCAGTGCCTCAGAAGACTGACGAACAAGCGCCTTAACTTCATAAAGCTCAGACAATAAATTCTCAATTAAAGCTTTACCCACGAAACCGTTGGCACCTGTTACAAAAATCTTCACTGCAATACTGCTTTGACGGATAAGTTCTGCCCAGAATTAGTACAGGTGAGATTGAGAAGTATCCCACTTATTTTTATTTTCAGTTGCTTCACTTTGAAGACTTTCACAATAAACTTTTCTTCAAAATAGCACCACTCACCAAAGCAACCATCTCCAGACACAAGCACACTCATGAGTTATCCGTCAATTCTTGGTAAATCTGTAAGTGAGCTGCCACCACCTGCCTCTCATCAAATGCGGACTCAGCCAGTTCCCGACCCGCTTGACCCATAATGGCGCACTTGACAGGATCGCTTAACAGTTCATGTAACGCATTGGCCAGCGCTACCGCATCTCGCACAGGCACCAAGACACCTGTAACGCCAGGTTCAATTGCATCACGGCAACCGGGATGGTCAGTAGTAACCACCACTCGGCCGCACGCCGCGGCCTCAATCAACACTTTTGGTAACCCCTCGCCATAATAAGACGGGAGAGCCACTATATGCGCGGCTTCCATCACTTTTGGCATGCCTGTACGGTGGCCCCATAATTCGACTGTACCTTCCTCGGACCACTGAGCCAATTCATCTTGATGCAGACTGTGCGGGTTAGCAGGGTCGGGCGAACCTACTATGACAAACCGGACATCTTGTTCTGATAGTCCACGCTGGCGAAGTATTTTGGCAGATTGAACAAATTCTCGCACTCCCTTGTCAACCAACAAACGCGCCGCCAGCAGCACCACCGGGACACCCGTCGGCAGCGGTGCTACGCAGTACTGAGACAAGTCCGCGCCTGAGCCACGGATCATGGTTACCTTTCGATCTGGCAACTCTACAAGACTTGCCAAGCAAGATAGATCATCAAAGTTTTGGAAAATTACCCTCAGATTCTGGTGCCCCAATGCCACACGGTATAGGTGTTTTACCAGCCAGCGCCTGATAACCGCCGTAATGCCCTTAGCCACAAACACGAAACCTAGGCCGGAAACGGCTGACACCACGGCCGGTACGCGTGCCATACGGGCCGCCAGGCCGCCAAGCAACACTGGCTTGATTGTCACAAAGTGAACTACATCAGGTTTTATGAGCTTACAAACACGGAAAATCTGCCAAAATGTCTTCCCAATTACCCACAAGCCCGCCCCACTTCGATCGAGAGACAAAGAATGTACCACCAAACCATGACTTTGCAGTACCGCTAGTTTGTCAGTCAGTGCGGTCGCAATGTGCACTTCATAGCCCTGTCGCATTGCTTCGAGAGCTATGGGCAAACGATGTGACATGAAGAACCAATCCACATTCACGACAAACAATAGCTTGCGGCTCACAACAGGTTCTCTGTCCAGAAGCTTCTGATAGATTTTTGTATGCTCTGCCACTATTTTTTCAATGGCGAAATCTTTCTCAGCTAAGGCTCGACCTCCAGCGCCCATTCTTTTTCGCGCATCAGGATTCTCAATTAGATACTCAATCGCATCAGCTAATAATTTGGCATTGTTAATTGGCACTAGGAGACCTGTTTTATCAGTCACAATAGCATCACGACATCCAGGCACGTCTGTTGTTACCACCGCCCTGCCACAAGCCGCAGCCTCAACCAAAGACTTTGGCAACCCCTCTCTATAAGAAGGTAAGCACGCTATATTTGATTTACTGTATAAATCAGCAATATTGTCCTGAAACCCAATGACCTTAACATTTGGTAACTTTTTCCATGACGCCAACTCTGCCTTAGTAATGGATTCAGGATTTCCTTCATCTAAGTCACCGGCAATCCAAAAACTAACCTCTTTTCCGTTGTTATGAAGAATTTGAGAGGCATCGATAAATTCTCTTATGCCTTTGTCTACCAATAATCTCGCGACAAAAGTAACAATAACTTTTCCTTTAGGCTCAGGACTATATCGATAAACATCTAAATCAACGCCAGAACCACGAATTAAATGAACTTTTGAAGAATTAATAACTTCCCAGTTGACCAAAAAATTAGCATCATCACTATTTTGAAAAATGACGAGTTGATTTTTATGACTGAAAGCAAATTTATACAATGGATAGAGCACTGCTCTTAAAAACTTTGTCTTGAATCCTGTCGCCATTAAAACAAATCCAAGACCGGAAACCGCTGACACAACAGCGGGCACTTTTGCCATTTTGGCTGCAATCCCACCATACAAATACGGTTTGATAGTAACCAAGTGAACAAGGTCTGGTTTCAAGCTTGCAAACAATTTAAATAATTGCCAAATGAGCCAAAGCTCACTTAGTGGGCTTGTCCCTTTACGAGACACTCCGAGCATATGAAAGTTCAAGCCCATTTCATCATATATTGGTAAAGCCTCCCCTGAAGTAGCTAAGTGTACTTCATACCCATCTTCAACTAACTGCTGAGCGATTGGCAGGCGATGAGAAATAAAAAAGGCAGCATCATTTATAACAAAAAGAATTTTCTTCATTTATTTTTTTCCAACCACGCTTGAAACATCAGCACATCCCACAGGTGATGTTGCCAATTGTGCTGACCACTCAAATGCTCAGCCCATTTTTTACGAATTGGCGCAGCATTGAAAAAGCCCTCATGCTTGAGGCGTTCTTCACTCAGCAAGCCCTCGGCCCAGTCGCGCAGTGGCCCGCGCAGCCAGCTGTCAATAGGCACTCCAAAGCCCATCTTGGGACGTTCGATCAGCGCCTTGGGCACATGTCGGTACAGCACTTGACGCAGCGCCCACTTAGTTTGTCCATCATGCAACTTCATGGATTGCGGCAGACTCCACGCGAACTCCACCACTCGATGGTCCAGAAACGGTACCCGCGTTTCCAGCGAAACACCCATCGCAGCCCGGTCCACTTTAGTCAAAATATCATCAGGAAGATAAGTGAGCATATCCAAAGCCATCATGCGCTGGACATCATCAAGCCCACTGAGAGCAGGCACATTGCCAATCAACAGGGTAGGCGGCTCTTGGCCACCGATCACTACTGATGCCGGGTCATGCCAATGTGATACCAGCCCACGATACAATGCATCGGCGGATTGGCTTAATAACACTCCAGCACCCTTGTGCAGTTTCTCTCCCACATTAGCAAGCCGAGCCAATCTGGGCATTAAGCCTGATAGAGCACCTGCCAGTCTGTTCCATGCCGCAGGCGAAACGCTTGTCACCCCCCTTGCCGCCAATTTACGCAAAGGCATCGGCACAGTCGCCAGCTTGCTCCAGAGATTTGCCGTCATCTGGTAGCGGTTGTAGCCACAAAAAAGCTCATCGCCCGCATCGCCCGAAAGTGATACTGTGACATCCTGCCGAGCGAGTTGTGATACTAAAAAGGTAGGTATTTGCGAAGAATCTGAAAATGGCTCGTCGTACAAAGTGGCTAAAAGTGGGATCACGGCACGCACTTGCTCATCCGTGACATACAGCTCGGTGTGGTCCGTACCCAAGTGCTTAGCCACCGCCTTGGCGTGCACCGCCTCGTTATAACCTTCTTCATTAAACCCGATGGTGAATGTTTTCACAGGACGCGATGACTGCGCCTGCATCAGAGCCACAATAGCAGACGAATCCACCCCACCCGACAAAAATGCTCCCAGTGGCACATCGGCCATCATCTGTTTGCGCACCGCATCCTTCAGCAATGTCTCCAACTCATCTACCGCCTGGTCATCACTGCCTGTAAATACATTGGCTACTCCAGACTTAGCCATTTCCGCCCCCGCCCAATACGCCCATACCTTAGGCTCGGGCTGCTGAAGTGATATGGATGCTAAACTACCAGGAAGCAGTTTGGCAATACCTTCGTAAATAGAGTACGGCGCTGGGATGCAGCTATGCCGCAGTTGAAGGCTCAGCGCGGCCCGATCGATGTTGCTTTCAAAAGTCGGATGTGTCCGCAATGCCTTGAGTTCAGAACCAAACAAAAATACTGCAGCATTTCCACGCCCTTGCCAGCCGTAATAAAGTGGCTTTTCGCCAAGGCGATCCCGGCCAAGTGTCAGCGTACTATTTTGCCTGTCCCACACGGCGAAGGCAAACATGCCAACAACTCTCTCTACCGTGCCTTGGATGCCCCACACATCAAAGCCCGCCAGCAGCGTTTCGGTGTCGGAATGGCCGCGCCAGCTGGGTGCATGCCCAACAGCCTCCAGCGCTTTACGCAACAAGAGGTGGTTATAAATCTCGCCGTTAAATGCAATCATGTATTGGCCACTGGCCGATTGCATCGGTTGATGCCCGGTGGGCGATAGATCAACGATTGCTAATCGCCGGTGGCCCAGCCAAACTCCTGCCACCTCATCTGACCACGAACCGCTATCGTCTGGGCCACGATGAATAATTGCATCGCTCATGGTGACCAAAAAACGTTCCATTTCCACATGCGAAAAATGGTCCCCTGCAGTTATAAAGCCAGTTATCCCACACATATGACGCTCATTCTGGCTTATGGGCCACTACAACCCAATTACTTGGTGAAAATGGAAGCAGAGTATCCACCCCTGCAGCTAACATATATACAGGTTTTAGTATGCCGTCGATCCAAGCCCACCAATGCTGACGGAATATTCTTATTCCAATAGGAGGCAACCAACTTTTTCCTAATTTGACAATATACATACCCACTCCCCCGCAACCGTACAACATATCTACCTTAAGCCCACTGCTTACAATCAGCTCAGATAATGTACGGCGTGAATAGTAATGCGGACCGTGTCGCCCAAACTCAAACATCCAAGTCCAATGAGTAGGCACGGTGATGACTGCCACACCGCCGGGCTTTAGAGTTCGCTCAAGCTCTGACATTGCCTCTTCGTTCGCTTCAATATGTTCGAACGACTCTATTGCTATCGCAAAATCGAACATCAAATCTGGAAACGGCAACTTAGCCGCATCCACCTGATGATAACGCCAAGGCATTTGTGCACTGCCGGGGTCAAGAATATCAACACCATCGACATCAAAAGTGGACAACAGCTCTTCATAGCGTCCGCTAGTACCACAGCCTACATTAATGCAGCGTCCACCATTAACCCCACTATGTTGAATGTTGTATTCAATCGCCGTCTCCAAAGCAAAACGTGGCCAACTTTTGCGGAAAATCATTTACATAATCCCTTCCAGTCTTTCAAATTCCTGCTCGTGTAATCTTGAGCAAGTTTCCATAGTAAAATCTCTTGCAACCTTGTCGCGCCCGGCATTCCCAAACGAAGCTACTATTTGACTATAGCTCATCCCAAGTGAAGACATGGAAATGGTCATCAAATATCTTTGATTTATCCTCATCACTTAATCCATTTTGATCGAACCCTTACTGCTCTCGTCCGAGGCCCTCTACTGTCTTGGGATCAATATTTTTCATTCTTTATCAACCTTTCAGCAACAATCTGAGACCATCCTGATGTTTCATCACACAGCTGTTTAATTGAAACTCTGCTTCGCTACGCGCCAGTGACGAAACTGACATTTTATTGGCCACTTCTGGTTCTCTCAGCAGCTTAATGATAGCCATCGCAAGAAATTTCGTGTCCGCAATAGGTACAAGCAATCCATCTTGCCCATGCAGCACTAATTCAGGCAAACCATCTAAAGCGTACCCAACTACCGGCACACCGTGAGACATCGCCTCTAATACCGCCGTTGGGCAGCCTTCACCCCATAGGGATGGCACAACCAACAGTCTAGCGACCCTCATCCAAGAAGACACATCCTGTTGGAAACCAACAAAACTTACGCGTTCACTTAAATCCCTCTCTCTAATGGCTGACTGCACTTTTCCATTCATATCATCTCTACCAACGAAGGTGAAATGCACATCTGGAATTTCTTGCAGCACGCTTTCGATAGCTAAAAGATATTCAAGATAGCCTTTACGCGGATTCAGATTGGCGACAGTCAACACATTCAGAGGCCGCTCGGCTAGCGGAAGGATGTTAGTGGGTATTTCCGCAAGACCATTGTGAATAACTTGAATCTTTTCTATCGAAATACCACATCGTTCAATCAAAGTTGTCGCAGCAATTTGCGAGTTCGTGATATACAAATCTACGAGCCCATTGAGCCATCGCTCAACACCTCTAAAAAATCTGTCCAGACGCGAATTAGAATCTGGGTTCCAGCGAATGCCATGCACCAACTTGACACCCGGCATGAGTGGATTTAGCAACCTCAGCCACAATGATGCCCTTAAACCGCATATGTAGACAATTTGTATATCTTCACGACGCACATGACGGAGCAAAGACACAAATGCACCCAATCTTAAGCTGCCATGCAGCGCCCCATTTCGCACTCCAAACACCAAAGGCTGTTGACCTTGACTGCGCACCCAATCACACCACGGCCCCTCACCATCCAATGTGGCTAACTGGTAGACGCCAGGTGGGGAGGCTAAAGCCATACGAGTCAAACTGCGCTCAGCACCCCCAAGCTCACTACTCGAAAAAACTAGTAAAATACGCATAATCTAATTTATTATAACCATATTGTATACCGTCAACTTTTGTGTTCCAAATCCAACGGATATAAATATTCCATTTTTTTAAAACCTGCGAACCAAAGTCTGGACAATAAATTTATCCTTGTCCACGTCTTAAGTTCGCCAAGGCTGCCCTAGCTAATTTTTTAATTGAACAACTCTAAGTTCATCGATTGTTTTAAACATCATATTCCCTACCGGGGCACAGGATTACTCCCACTTTAACCGCCTTAGTTTCATGACAATCGATTTATCCAATTATTGGGACGATACCACTCAAAAATACTAGGAATTTCTGCGGACATAAAAAATATCACTAAGAAAAAGAATAGAGCCAACAGGCAATGCCAAAAATAAAATAAATATTTGAGGGAATGTCATTCGCAAAAGAAAACCAAGATTCGGGGATTTACTGTGTAACCGATAGCGTATAAAATTTGCTGCAACTCGAATTGCAAAGCTAACAGATTTATATTGAATGCCAAAATCAAACAGGCCTTCCTCGTAATACAGAAGTGTCGAGCTAATACTGTTGATCCTCAATTCTCGGGTTTTTGACGACATTCCACCCTCAAGGTATTCTTTTATTGCTAAAGATGACTTTACCGTAACGACATCATATTTTCTTGCTAAACGATTCCACAGAATACCTGTGGGCATACGCGGCTCACCATAAAATGGCTGATATATCACAGACTTTAAAAGGTGTGATTTCACCACCTCTTTTTTATCGCCGAACACATTCTCGTCTGCCCTATATTTAAGAAAGTTGCCTACACCTTCAAGGTTAAAGTCTTTACCTATAATTCTCTGCTTTTCATCAACACAATTAAAAACAAGCCCACATACTCTGTCGTTGGATAAAATTCTCTCATATTTAGTGAGGCTCTCTATAATCGTATTTATAGCCCCATCTAGAAATATATCATCAGAATCCATTATAATTATGAATTCCCCACGAGCTTTTTTTATTGAATTATAAAGTGCTGAAGACCTTCCTTGATTTTTCTGAATGGTCAGAACTAATTTAAAATTACATTTTAATTGTCTACAGTAATCAGCCGTCCCATCTTCAGACCCATCATCGACGATAACTACTTCAATTCTTTGTTCGTCCTCAGACTTAACAGAGTGAAGTAGCGACTTAAGCTTATTTTGTCGATTATATGTCGGAACACAAATAGATAAAATAGGTTTAACCATGATTTAAAATCCATTTCGAAGAAACAAGAACAACAATGCTTAGAAAAGCTTTCCAAGGATATAAAAAAGCAAACATGATTAACAAGTGTTCACTTCCAGAAAAAATATAAAAAACAGCCAAAAGTGATAAAAACTGACCAATAGAAACTAAAACGTTATTCAAATATATAGCTTCTATATGGCTCTCTTTCCCAAAAATTATATTGTCGAAGAGTATATTGCTTAATAAATATAGCCCTAAAGATACCAAAACTACTTGGCTGAATATCGCGCTACCAGAAAATTTGGCGCCAAATAAAACTGTAATAATAACAGGCATAAAAAAGGCACCTGCTAAACCTAAAACTGAACCAAAAGCCAAAACAACAAGATAGTGCCACGGCTCTATTTTAACAAAAGCTAAACGACCATTAACGCTTCCCAGAGCCGTTTTGAAAAGAGCATTGATCGACATGCCAACGATCATACCATTTGCATAGATGGCAAGACTTCGCGAGTCTAGTTGGTTAAAAATCAGCACGCGGTCAAGATGCACACAAACCAATGACGCGAGTCCGGAGAGTGATAAAAAAAGTGACTCTCGTTTAACGGCCTGCACAAGCGCAGGACTGGGTATTCTTTTGTGATTTATGCTTTTCCAAGACCGTAAATAGAAAGCTAAATTAATAAAAGAGATAGTCCCTAGATAAGCAAGCACTGTTAGGGGGCCGTCACCACCTATTAGGAATAATTGTTATAGGTACTACCAAAGCAAAGGTAGATCTAAAGATATAAATTAAATTAAGGCTTTTAAAACTTATTCGCGCTTGCAAAAGATACTCAAACAGGTCGCAGAAATTGATCAGGGGAATAAGCAAAGCCAATGCGAAAAAACCCAAATATCATCTCCAGAAGTTGCAAAAAATCCCACGCGACTAGTGCCACTCTGCCAGGCAACGCTTACCACAATCGATAATTGAATATTATTCCATAGGACCACTCGTGCCCAATAGCAGCATATTTTAATAGTATATTTGTTGATGAGGTTAAACTAAAAGCTGAAGCTAAAAAAATGTTGAGATATAAAATTGATACTGACCATACACATCAATAGGCATGGATCTAGACAGGACTACTGACAGCAATAATGCGGAAGCTGAAGTATATATTCGACCGGAAACAATCCAATGCGCATGGCCTGCCAGAAAGCGCGCCAAACGTTTTATATCCATTAAAAAATTATTCATTTTTTTGAAATACGAAAAGGGTTGTATGTGCTGCGATCGGTTGCAAGACAAAATCCAAAAATACTTTTATAGACTTTACAAAAATATTTTGATTGTCAAAAATTGGTTGCAGCAGAGGTTTTAAAAAGGTCACTTCGTCTTTGAAACCCTTCAATCCCCCATATGGGCGCATTTCACATAATTTGAAGCCCGCGTTTTCAAAATCAATCACGATTTTATTCGCGTCGAGGGCAAATTGATAAAATTTGTCAATATCTTGGTTTTCATCGTCCCAAAGAGGATATTTTCCTTTTTGTGATAGATATTTTCGTAATGGCGACATTGTTGGTACAGTCATAAACAAATAGCCTTGCGGCCTCAAAACTCTACACATTTCAATGACGATATCATCGTACCCATCATAGAAATGTTCGATGACCCCAAAGGACCAATAACCGTCAAAGAAGCCATTATCAAAATCCATATTCTTTATATCACCAAAGCGGATGTCTAAACTTGGATAAAGCTTATTAATTTTTTTTACAGTTTTTTTGGCAAAATCAACGCCAATAGTTAAAAAACCCGATTTCTCCAACAAATAGACATACTGTCCTTGGCCACAACCTCCTTCCAAAACACGGCTGCCTTTAGGTAGGTATTTATTTGTTTTCCCGGTGATAATAGGATTTCTGGTGCTTTCAATCCGTTTTGTGACATGTAACGACGACCATTGCTCGTCCCAGAATTCACTAGAAGCAGCCTCACCTATATAGACCAATCTATTTTTTTTAGGATCGTAAAATCGCAACATTATAAGCCTTCTATCAACCCTTTATGGCTGAAATGTAGAGATTATGCCTGTAGTTCTGCGTTGAGCGCGCCGTCTCATAGGCAACTTCCATCGCATTACTATACTTGGAGAAAGTAACATTTTTTAGTTCATGCGCCCTAATGATAGATGATAGCAATTTTGGTAATTGACTGTCGTATTTAAACTCGATGAGCGCATACCTTGGTGAGAGGATATTTACAAACGACGACTTTTTAGCACCGAGCGACACATCAAGCGACGCTTCTATAGACTGATCAACGGTTACACGAAGTTTGGGATACAGCTCGCTAACATACGCAAACCTCTTGTAATTGACCGCCACTTTGGGTCGGAGAAGGTATTTTTTAGAAAGTTGATAAAAGAGTTCTGTTGTTTCGTTTTTGCTTTCAACCGCGTCAATGTATGGCTGCTCACAGCCGAGCAACAATTCCATCGCGGTTTGAGCATTAATTTTTACTCTATTCTTAAAGACTGTCCGGTCATTTTTATGTTTAAACTCTAAAAACAAAGATTTTATGTCAAAATCATTGACACTACGATAAAGCCGAATTCTAGGCTTCAATCGCTGCAGCAAACCCTCCTGCTTGTCTCGGTAAAAACGTAATTTGTGTGTGTCAAAGTATATCGAGTGGTTGTAATATCCAAGATTGTTTTTATTGTTTTTATCTGGGGTCAAAATCTGCCCAAAACTATCAAGTAGTGTGCTGATATTCTTAGTTTGAATAATATACTTAAGTTCATACCTGTTAGCGAACATAACTGAACGAACCATCGCCTGTTGTGACGTCTACACTTACACCATCAAAAATTTGAACTTGCGCGGTTTCTTCTATATCTAGATCTACGCTATTTAGCGCAAATACCACATTTTTGATTACTATTTTGCCAGGACCACCAAATCGCCAATTTTTAGAATAGACACTCATGGCGACTTTGTTCTCAGAAAAAGTAGAGCCCTCTATTTTCACTACACTCATATCCTTTACGGCAACACCAATCTCGCTGGCATGAACCTTGGACCCATCGATTTTTACATGTGACATTTCGCCAACAGAGAAACCTTTGTCTCCAGCACCCAAAACTTCAATGTGAGAAGCCTCTACGTCACTCCGCATGAAATCTACCCCATCATTCTTGGCGTTAATTATCTTTATGTCCCCAATTTTACCTCTTGAATAATCAAAATCTATACAATCACCGAAGCAATTTTTGAAATTGCTATTTAAGATTTCGAAAGAGCTATGAGCGACGTGAAGCGTGTCATCGGAAACAACATTTTCTTCCACAGTCGAGTTATACATCAAAAAATTCTCAGTCCAGCTAATAGACAGCATTCCCGAGAACATGCGATTTTCAAGGAACGAAGTTGAACCTCCTGAAAAGGTCGCATTTTTAATAAGACTCCCCGCGGACATAGGCCCATGGATTGCTACAACCCCCCACGGTTTTTCTTCATCCAGCCTCTTTACAACAATAGGACTTTCAGGATCCCCGTTAAATGTTGTTCGACCTTTTGAGAGCAAAGAAACACCGCCGGCCATTAAGATAGTCGAGCCCGGTTTAATAATTAATTCTTCATCAGCATTAACAATTAAGTTAGATGACAAAATAACTTCACCTGGCCCTAAAATATGAGCCTTATTCGAGGTGTCTTTGACACGTTTAGAACCTGTATCAACACTATTTTCATTAAACTCGTCATTGTTATCGACAAGTTTTGGAACGATAGCTTCACCTGTTATTGCATTAGTAAAAGCACTACCCAAGTTAGTTATAAGGAGATCAACATCATAGCCTGGTTCAATCTCAAATAAATATTTCTTGGAACCCGCTTCAAGCTGATAATCGTAGACTTGTCTTCCAGTCTCCCAAGTTATCGGTTTTTCTGCCAATCCGGGATGCAGTATATTTTTGCCGAAAACTACTTCCTTTGCTCCATTTTCAGCCCTTTTAAAAACACTTTCACCAAAACCATAGGCATCGAACAAGGCTGCCGAATTACCCTCCACCAAAACTTCTAGTAGTGTAGTATCTGTCGACGGATTTTTTACATCAAAAGTGACCTTAGAATATGCTAGCTCCTGTATAAGAAACTCGTTTCGTTGTTGAATCCAATCAAAAATCACATTTTTAGACTTTTCATATTGGAAGTTTGAATAAGGTATCCGCCAAAAACCAACGAAAGTTTCCACGATGGATGCCTTGTTACGATCTTTTCGAACACTCGGATCAATAATGTTAAAGAGTTTCTGCAGTTCTGCTCTTTGTGTCTCAAAAGACCCAGATGCCATAAGATATTCATATAAAAATTTGTTCCTTAAATGTCTAAAGTCAGGGTCACGCAGAGCCTTATCTAAAAGAGGATTATTCCGGCCATTCAAGGGTACTTCTACAAATGGTTTGTATTCCATGACAAACCTCTCTCTTGGGGAGGGGTAAAGCAGGAGACCATGTCCATTTAAATCAGATATTATTGGTTCAATGCGACCTTGACTGGGGTCAAAATAATATAAATGGTTATGCGTAGCGTCTGTATGTATACCGCCAACTAGAGATAGCAAAGCATTAAATTTTGCATATTTTTCCTCGGCGAGGATATTCCAAAGCCCATCAATTTGATCATTTCTATTTTCTGCGTATATTGCTTCCAACAGGATTTGCAACGGAAGCAGGTTTTTATGAGCTTTCAGGTCACCTTTTGTTTTGAACTGACCCAACTCCCAATGATCAGAAAGGTGGTCTCCCACATATAACGGACCGGGCATACGATCATTCGCACGGAGCATTTCCTCATCATCATTGGTAGTAAAATGGTAAACACCCACATATTTTTGATTTATAAAAAGTTCCACAAATTTTGTATTGTGAGTCAATATTTCCATCTTGTCGGCTAAGTAATCACCATAAAAATTGGAGATCATTGCACGATCTTCTGGGTTTATAAGATTAAAATGCCGAAGTTGTTCAAATGGATTTTTTTTGGATGTTTTGATTCTGAGTGACGGCTTTTTAGGATCCCAGTGATAGAAACTGCTCCCTCTGAATCTGTATTTCACGTCATGGATTTGACCGTCAGGGTATAAAAGCTGGGCATTATAATACTTTTCTTTCGCTGACGACGGTAGGTTGCTAGCCATTTTCTGAATTGAACCGGGTTCAACAGTCAGTTCAATTTTAGGGAGATTTCCAGGTTGGTTTGTATTATCACCATCAAGTATAGTTGCAAAAGAATTAAAACCTATTACCGTGGCATCGTAAGTTGCTGCAATCGTTGCCAGAATTCTAAAATGTAGAGGATCGTCTGACAGCAATTTATATTTTGCAAGAGGAGTGAGTGCTGAAATGAAGAAGGAGAAAATGATAGCCAAAAACGATACTATTATTAAAATAAAAAATCTGTTTTTACTCTTGATGTCTTTGATCATAATTCACCCATTTAATCAAAAGTAGCTAGGTGTTTCAATCAATCAAAAGTAGCTAGGCGTTGATATCACTTTCACCAGCCAAAAGACTAATATGGTCCAGTGCTAATTGCCCTTGAAGTGTTGTAACTAGCTCGTTGTAACTAGCTCCCTTGAAAAGCTCTATTTCCAAAACAATTGTTTCTTTCATAGGCTCTTCACCTAGAAAATCTATCGAAAGCAAGTGAACAGATGAGCAAAAATTTTGACACACCCTTACAATCTCGTCCTTTTGGGTAGAGGGAGACACTAACTTTATCACGAAAGACTTATTCGGTAGATCACCAAAGTTATAATAGTGCATCGAAAGCATAAGAATTACGATTGTGAACGTAAAAACAGTAGCGTACATGTAGAAGCCAACCCCACAAGCCATCCCAATCGCAATCGTAATAAATAAAAATGCCACATCCCTTGGATCCTTGACTGGATTTCTAAATCTGATGATCGACATTGCACCTACTAAAGCAAAAGCTCGCGCTATTTCAGAGCCAATAATCACCATGATTAAAGCTACTGTGACACTTAACATTATCATTGTGTGAAGGTAAGACTTTGAGTAGGAATAGCCACGATGTACCAACAAATACACCTTGGCGATAATAAAGCTGTACACAATACTCAAAATTATGGCGGACACAACTTGAACAAATGAAAGTGGTGTTAAGTCATTAAAGTTAGACAATAAGCTTTCCATATTTAACTCTGAACCTAAAAGTATAACACCGTATTAAAACTAGCAGTATTATAACTCAGTAGCAACTAATCCTTTAACTTTTCAAGCATAATAGATCTAACAATTTTTGTTGTAAAAAACGGCTTGAATAGAGCAACATTTATCGATGGTGTGCTGGCAACCCTAGCAACGAGCTCATCCGGCAAATCGCGATACAATCCTCTATTAAAAAAGAATTTAAATGGACTACCAAAAGATTCCTTTATTATTCTTGGTGCCCTGACCCAAGCGGTCTCGACGAAAGAGGCCTTAAAGCCAATATCAAACAATCCCTTTAATGCAAAATACATCTCATCTCCATCATATTCGTGAGGATGAACCTCCATCAAAATCGAAACAGATTTATAATTTCGAAAAATCTCCACTGATGACTTTAAAACTTTGGCCTCTTCACCCTCGATATCCATTTTTATGACTAGATGTGAGCTTTCATCTATATTTTTTGATAAAAGAAAATCTTCGAGTGTTTGTGATTGGACATATCGCTTTTCAAATTTACCTTTGGGCTCTCTGATGCTGCTGAGGTTTCTATTTTGTGGTTTGTAGAAGAATGCAATTAGACCACTATTTGAAGATATTGCTGAGTTTGAAAAAGTCACAGAATTGGCATATTTTGTCTTGGCAACACGCCGCCTTGCAATTTCCAAATTCTCTGGGCTAGGTTCAATTAAATGAGCATTTATATTGCCCTTTGTGTAAGATAATGCCCTCACCATTTCACTACCATCACTGGAACCAATTTCTATAAATGTGGCATTCTTTTGGAGAGCACTTTTCAGCATTATTACAGAAAAAAAATACTCCCTATACCTTGGGATTACTTTACAAAAAATATTAAAAAATTTATGGGCTATATCGATAGATAAATTGCGTAAAAATATTATCAGTTTAATAAGCCAATTTAAACTTTTAGGTATATAAGCTTGTTTGTTCGAATTAAAACGCTCTCTCTTTGGTGTTTGCCAATCTCCATAACAGAACTGAAGTAGGCTCTCGACATGGGATGGGGTTTTATACTGCTTTCCTAGAAACGTGATTTCGTCTAATGTTTTAAATGAACGTGCTGGATATTTGAAATTCACTCTATATCGGTAGCCCATTGATAACCTTAAACCGACTAAAGAAAATTTTGTTCCCCTTTTACGGACATTAATTTTGTAGTTTAATGAGAAGGGATTAACCAAGAGTATTTCAAAACCCCTTAAATGCAAGGCGTTCAAGATTACCGTGGTGTTATTGATAACCTCTTCCTCAAATAGAGCCAATTCAACATCCCAATCCCAAGCAATAAAATCTCCATCTCTTACGGCACCTAATAAAACTCCGTCAATGAGTATACAATTTATATTAAGGGATTCAAATACATCGCAAATTTCTTCAAGGTCTAACTTGCGGCTAGCTAACTCATCTTTGCTGTAATCGGTAAGTTTTTGAGTCATAAAAAAAACTTTTTAAGTCGTTTTATTAGGATTTTTGATGCCAAATAAAATGCTCCTTTTGATCTAAAGTTGAAAAATTTTATCGTATGAATTTCTGACATATCGTCACTATTAATTGGCACCGTCCAGTTTGCGCCATACACATGTTCTAGATAGTCTTCTGTTGGATATGGAACTAAGCATTGTATTCCCTTGAACTTCAGAAATCGTTCTTCAGAGAAAAGGTGTCTTGGATATTTTTGTACTGGCCTCGTTAACCATTTTCCAGAGGGTTTCAAAGCTCCAATCGACAGTTTAAAACCTGATTTATAAACCGAAATTTTTGGATTTTTTTTATCGTTTAGTCGCACCACGTATCCAGCCTTTATTAATGCTAATTTGATATCATACATAACGACCCGAAATTCATCCTCGATCATATCCATATCAACATCGTCATCATTAAGGATAAAATCACCCTCGCGGACTGCTCCTAACAAAGTGCCATGTGTAATCCAAACGCGCGCTTTCATCGCTGATAGGACAGTATAGACCTCAACAAAAAGCTCTGTGCGCTTTTTCAATGGGACAAAATCCGAGGTAACTACGCTATGTTGATTTGACAACCATTCCTCATGTGAGCAATCGCTCAGAAACTCATGGTCAATTTTTTCCAATTTGTTCTCCGTAAATATTTAGATCAGTGACGACTATGAAGAACGTTTGCAGCATCTAAAGCAAATATGACCTCACTCGAAGCCCGCATAAGTTGCTTGCTATCGTCAATTTCACACCAGACCAAATCGTCAACCCTCTGCACTATAAAATTATCAGGGTGTGCAACATTTGGCATGACATACTCATAGTCAATTGTCAGAGGACCTTCGCGACTGAAAATATCGCACATTTTCTGATAAGCCTCAATGCTCACTTTGGAAATGCCTACGAATTCACCAAATGCGCCATCAGCAGCAGCCAGATCTTTTGTCATAGACACAAGCGAACCTCTGTCATCAACATCGATATATACCTCATCACCGCCATACGTTTTGCCACTAGCAAGAACCATATTTTTTTGATCAGACTCTCTGAGAGTCGTTAGGGCCCTATCCTCATAAAGCAAATCTGACTCGAGCAAAAAGAAGTCTTCATTGACAACACTCCGCAAGTTGAAGAGTGTATCCATACTACTGCTAGTTGCATATCGATCACATTTTACACAGCTAATCAAGTTATCATACTTAGTAGCCAATTCATCATAGTGTTCTGAAAGATGACCGGTACCAATATAAATCTTGGTTACGCCATTTCTGAGCAAACACTCAATACTGCGGCTGATAAGGCTCTTTTTGCCAACCTTTATTAAGCCTTTAGGCATCTCAACCGTAAAGTCCCCCAACCGCGCTCCGAAACCGGCGGCTAGTATAATGGCTGTTTTCACCATTGGCTTACTACTCCAGTATTAAATGGAGTGCCACAGCTGTCAAATCCATTGAGCTTGATTAGATCTGCCAAATCATAAACATTCTCGGACCGTCTGTTGTTCCAAATCTCTTTCCATGAATTCATCCGTAAAACCTTAAAATTGTTTGAAATTCTAAGCTCCTATCTTGAAATCCATATCTGTTTAAAAGAAAACTTAAAACATTCAAAATTGCATTTTTGTAGAATTTTTTTATGTGTAAAATAATCTTTAATCTAACGAAACAGATTGATAATTTAATGGCTTCAATTAATAATCGCATCTGTGCGCCTGATGTACCTAAGTTTTCTCTAGACTCTATATGCAATCATATATCGTCTAGAGTTTATCAAAAGTAGAGACGTTACAAATGCAAATGCGCAATTCTTTGGTTTGCTCAGGTTGTTAAACTTTAATAGTATTTATTATTAAATTTTTAGGTCTGCTTAACTAAATCATTTTCTTTATAGTTTTCGCCATATTTAAGCTTAAATCTTTCTGGGTTATTTTCTTTTAGCATCTTATTGGCTGTTAAATTAACATTAGATACAAATTGTTCAAATTCATCAGGCCCATTAAAACCATCGACCTTTACAAGAGATGATCGAAACATTAAATCGTCAAGGCCTCGTCCATCCCACCATAATTTTTCTTGAATTACTTTTCTATAAATAGGGGTTCCAGGCAAAGGGCTGAGTATAGCAAAAGAAAAGCTGTCTGCACCACTATTCATAGCAAAACGAACAGTTTCACTCATCTCTTCATAAGTTTCACCAGGGTAACCAAGTATCCAAAAAGTATGAACTAACAACCCTACTTTTTTTGCATTCTCAATTGCAGGTAAAATCTGACTAATGTCTAATCTTTTATTAATAATATTATCTAGCACTCTTTGCACACCACTTTCGCAAGCCAAAGTTACCTGGTAGCAACCGGAGTCTTTCATTGCTTGAAACATGTCTGTTTGTTTAGCTAAATGATAGTTTGCTTTAATTCCATTAGGCGTACACCATGGCAAACCAATCTTTTCCAATTCGTCACACAACCCAAATAAATTTTTCTTATGTGCTGTGAGTGTATCGTCTTCAAACTGAATTTCTTTAATATTAAAATCTGATATACCTTGTTTAATTTCTTGTACAATATCACTTAAATTTCTCCACCTTACCTTTGTTCCCCACATCTGAGGAGTAGTACAAAAAGTACATTTTTCTGGACATCCTCTTGAACACATAACATTCAATACTCTATCAGATCTTGATTTAGCCGAATGAAAAGCTCCAATGTTAAAATAACCTTCCATATTCACTAGATTTCTAGCAGGAATTGGAAGCTTAGTAACATCTTCAATTCTAGCAGTTGGGTTAATTTTATATGATCCATCTGGGATTTTTTTTGCTAAACCAGGAAGTGCAGAATAATCTTCCCCTTTTATTATTTTGTTTACAAAAGCAGCAAATGTAAAATCACTTTCACCTATTATTGCAAAATCAAAATTTGGATCCTCTAAATCTTTAATGATAGGGGATTTGTCACCCGGGTGAATAATAAAATTATTATAGTCAACAACAGAATTAGAAACATGATTTCCGCCTAAAATCACTGCTATAGATTTATCTATTTTTTTTATAATTTTTGCTAAATTGTGCCCAGAGTAATTAAGGTTTGAAAAGAGAATTGAAATTCCAACAACATCAGGGTTAAATTCTCTTATAGCTGTTTCTATTTCTTCATCAGACTGACCAATTAATACCTTATTATCTCCTAAATCCCTTTTTTGGGACCATCCTTCAAGAGCTGTATCATAAATTTTAACAACATGGCCTTCATCTATAAGAACTTGAGCAATAGACATTACGCCTAAAGACGGTTGAATTCTATTCAAACCATCTTTAACACCCACTAGATTTGGCGTTAAAAGCAAAACCCTAGCTTTTTTCATTTTCAAGAACCCTTAAAAATATTGATAATATATAAATTTAAAAGAAATAAATTGTTTGTAAATAATAATATTTTCATTCTGATGACGCATTTTAGATTAAGTTATTTCTTTGTATTTTATAGTTACTTAAATTAATCAGCAAAATTTGTATTAAAATTTTAGAGACATACACATATGGCAAATATTTTAGGATTTCTTTACTTGATGATCCGAATAAAAATAGTAATAAAATCAGAGCTAATTGAATAATTGCAACTCCTACTTTACTTACATAGATAGGAACAATATTTTTCGTATGATGCAGAATATAAGCATTATCAAGCAAATGATTTACTAAATAAAGGCCTAAAGAAAGTATTACTATAGAAGCGTAATAGGCACTCTCTTTATACTCCTCCCCATATAGTGTTTCGATTATAAATGGAGTTATTAAAGAGATAATTGCGCCAATTATACTTCCAAAGAAAAAAATAAACCAATAATGCCATTTTTTAATATTATGAACAACAAGCTTAGCATCCAGGCTTGATAATATGGATTTGAAAAGTGAATTAATCGAAACACCAATCATCATACCTATGCTAAAAATTGCTAAACTTTTAGAGTCAATTAAGTTAAAAATTAAAATTTTGTCAATTTGCAATACAATTGTGCCCAGAATACCTACTAATGACAAACCAATTGCCATTTTTTGTGCATCTTTTTTTACATTTGGTTCATGATTACTAGCAGAAAAAATTTCTACATTTTTTTTATAAAAAAACCAATTTAACATTGATGCAGATGCAATAAATGAAATTAAAGTAATTAAAACATTATTTGATAATTTAAAAACTAGAATTGTAAAAAATAATTGTGTTAATGAACGAATTATTAAAATTATATTAAGTCTCTTAAGCTCAATTTTAGCATGTAAATAATATAAAAATAAATCATATGAAAAATAAAAAGGAAAAAAAATTGAAAAAGAAAGATAAATGATTGATTCAAAATAATCACCAACGAAAATATTATAAATACTTAAAACTGCAAAAATAATACTCGCAATAAATGAAAATTTAATTCGTTGCTTTAATAAAAAGTTACAAGACCAATCCTTACCTAATGCAACATACTTCACAACTGCATTAGAAGCTCCTGGGTTAGAACAAAATTCTAATAATAAAAAAATGGATATATAATATTGGTAATTACCATAATCACTGGTACTCATTAACTTTGTTAAAATCACTGAAAGAAATAAATTTAGTAAACCAACAAAAACCCTTCCTGTTACAGTCCAGTGACCATGTTTATATAGGAAATTTAAAACTTTAAAGAATATATTCATTTAAATAAAAATTTACTATTCAGTACTTACCAGTTAAATATTTGTATTTTATATTCATATAGTTTTTAACTTTTCTTAAAAAACAATAAAAAAACTTCCCCCCTTTGTGAACCTTCATCACATCAATTATATCTTTGCTATAAACATCTTTTGTATATTTTTTAAATAGACCTATCCTATGTGATAAGTTCAGTACTTGTGTCTTTGACAAACAGTGAATATTATTTTTAACAAAATTATTATACCTATTGTCTTTATCAGTCTTAAGAATGATTGTTCCCATAACACCTTTTAAATGAAGAATGCAGGTATCATCGAACCAAGTGTCTAGAGACGTATGATTATTTATATAATCTCCAGATACTCCTAAAAAATTTATACCATTAGCTTGTATTTCAATCTCATAATCTCTAGATTTTTCAATAAGATCAACATTTTTATTTAAGAAATTTAAAAATGTATACTGATCATTGTTATTGTTTTCGATATCTTTCAGCATATTCAACTCATATTTATTAAATAAATCTAGAGTTCTGTTGTTTTTTTTAACAATCAAAACTCCCGTATTTACCCATTGTAAATTATTCTTCCTCCATGAAAATATGATGTCAATGTTGTCAGAAGTAAGTTTATATAAGTATTTATTAACATCTTTTAATAAAATGGTATCTAGGTCCATAAATAAAACATATTTCGAATTAGCTAATTTCATACCTTGGTTCCAACAAATTATTTTTAAACTTCCAGGAGATTTTTTAACATAAGGTATTTTTTTCTTTAAATTATTAATTTTAACATCATCTGTTTTAATATCATAACCAATTAATAGTATTTTTGAGTTTGGATAAATATTTTTAACACTATTTTTAAGAGAACTAATAAAAATTTCATTTTCAGTTCCAAAAGCACTTACGACAATTGTAATATCATCTGAAATTTTTTGCCTATTAGTCATTTTTATCTTTTGGTCAATTTTTTCCAATTTGTTCTCCGTAAATATTTAGATCAGTGACGACTATGAAGAACGTTTGCAGCATCTAAAGCAAATATGACCTCACTCGAAG